>Ga0102593_1000197_pt1 | contig 147919 bp, 155 predicted proteins | sample AraplaCol_mMS_r2_2_FD_76862 | JGI IMG/M metagenome (GOLD analysis project Ga0102593, IMG submission 76862) | Arabidopsis root microbial communities from North Carolina, USA - plate scrape MF_Col_mMS_r2 (SPADES assembly) (version 2) | ecosystem: Host-associated > Plants > Roots > Endosphere...
CTCCTCGCGTTTTTCGTTACCATCTTTGGGGGGCTTTTCATCTTTGGGAGGAGGGGGAATGTCTCCGCGCTTTTCCTTGCCATCCTTAGGAGGCTTGTCGTTCTTGGGAGGAGGGAGAACGTCTTCACGCTTCTCATTGTCCTCCTTGTGAGGCTTAACATCCTCGAAGGGAGGTCGGATATCGTCACGTTTGCCGTAACCATCCTTCGGTGGCTGGCCATCTTTAGGAGGAGGAATGATATTTTCACGCTTATCATTGTCATTGCCGTTCTGTCCGGGGGGAGGAACAACGTCGGTGTTGGTTGGCTGAGGAAGAACACCATCCTGGACATCATTGGGACCTGAAGTGAAGTCAGTATTGGAATAAACCATTCAGTTCAGAGTAATATCGGTGATAGACATACGGTCAGCAGGAGAGCCGGCGACGACAATGCCAGCGGCCATCAAGGTTGTGAGAATAGCGGAGACCTTCATTGTGAATGTTGGAAGTGTGGTAAAGAATGGATAGATAAAGATCGAGTTTTAGATTGTTTGTCTTGGAAGATTCAAATTGTTTGAGTGATGATGAATGGATTATTTGTGAATTCAACCTCATATTTATACCTTTTGACATGGAAATCCTTCGTGAATCTCATCATGAAGATTCCGAATCTCGTCACAACTATGAATCTATGCTTCCAGGCTTGTTGACGCGTCGTTGTTGTCCAGAACTACCTGATCCGGAAGCCAAGTAGTCTATCAAATTCTAAAGAAGCTGGACAAGTCAGCTTCTTGCCAGAAGAACATACATAGCTCGGAATAGCCAACCTAAGACCCAATTTTCCGGTCTATCTTCGGGTCATCAGGAGTTATGATATAGGGTTACGATTTCCGGGGCTGATTTTAATTGAAAAGGGGGCTTTTTTTAGCTGAATTCCACCACAATAGACTTTTCATTTGAGTTTACATCAATAACTTGTATTGCCCGAACATTCATGGCTAAAATGGCTCGTGATAGCAGCCTAATGCTTCATATCACCAGCAAAGATGGTTGGCGCTGGGTGGTGATTATTTCGGAGAATTCTCCCCAGCCCTAACTCGACACAGAATGAGATAACTTGAACAGTGCAGATCATCGGAATAGTACTTTAACCTACGGTATGGTTTGTAATTAAGCATCCTAATATGATTCTGATTGGTTGCTATATATGCCTTCTCCAGATCTGCCCTGTGTGAAGCCCACACATGTACACGCGGCCTACCTCAATTCTCCACGTACCCCCAAGAGAACGCGGTGGACAACGGGCTCCAGAATATAGGGCTATATTGAAGAAAATTGCTTTGTGGTGAATTGGTAGATTAGAGTTTTCATGCTGCCTACTGTATATTTTTTGGAACTTGCATCATCAGATGAGCCACGATATCATGGGCGAATTGGTCATCTGTTCTGTGTAATGTTGCTGATCGTCATTATCCTTTCTGATCAGGTCCTGGAAGTCCGCTGAGTCACCTAGTTACACGATCTGCTAGTAGCAGATCGTGTAACTACAAAGCCACCTCTTCCCGTACTCACGAGTGGAAGTGGGTATACTGAAGAGGATCACTCATTTTACCGCCGACGTTCCCGCAGCCCACTCGGCCTTCTGCAAGCCACCCGCCCCTATTTTGAGCAGATACACTCTATTGTTTCTAGACCGAAAGGTGATTAGTACCCCGACACGTGGCTGGTTTATTGCGCCATGATCGACCAAATGCCGGCAACAGAGGCTGGTATATTGGGCTGAGTCTAAGACCAAATGAGATCTTGAAGTTCGTCAGATATGACGGATCGTCGATATAACACGTCAACCATTGACGTAGCTTATCATTTGGGCACGCCTTTTACTACCAGCGTCAGCTCCAATGCTCTGTCAATTCCTTTACATGTCACTGAGTCAAGTAGTCGCTGCAGGAAGAGCAAAGATTCCAACACATCTAGGACATCTAGCGGTACCCTCTACTCCCTCCTTTTCTTTTGATTGGGGCCTTTTTCACCACAGAAAATGATTTCTCATGCAACTTCTTCGAGTACTGATTGCGTTGTTTGAATTATGCTAATCCAACAAATTACTACAATAAGACAAGCGGACTGAGACATTCACAAGTCACTCCAAGTACAAGTATCACCAGCTATGGCAAGGCTCACGCGGATTTCAGCTTCCACACAGCAATATCGCCTGACTGAATCTCTGAATCTTTACCGCCAATTAATAACTGCGCATCCTCCACCCGAGGAAGCTTCGTAATTTCGAGCCCATAGTTGAACGCCCATAGCAATGTCCCCCTCCGAGAAAATCGCAACGTCAGTCCAAGATCATTCTTACTATCGACTTTGCGCCCCAGAAGATCTGTTAAGCCCGCGTCATTGGCAATGTCGCCAAAGTACGAAACCAGAAGCTCCACCGGAGCATTGAAGCCTAGATAGTGGAACCCATTCTTGGAGCAGGCAGCCGGCTTCCCAGGTCGATGTGATGAAGTATATTTGATAGTCGCATTGCTTGTCTTGTTCTGTCTCTCGCAATATACCCATTCTTCCCAGCCTGAAATATTATATGCTTTCCCGCCATAGACAACGCCGCTCCCTGCGTAATCTGGCGGAGTCTCGACGCGGGTGACTCTCATTGGCAGACGGTTGCGGACTGAGCCTTCTGAGGGGTTCAGACCTGGAGTGTAGCTGAACGCAGATGTTCTTGAACCTGTGTTTGGCCCGAAAACAACTTGGCCAGTGTATTTGGCTAGTGCTTCGTTAAATCCATCGGGTATTATTGGTAGACTTGGTACAACAACAAGCTTGTATCCGTCAAGCGATTGACCCGGCCCAATGACATCTACCGAGAGGCCGAGACGACGCAGAGATGAATGGTAGTTGTAAACAAGATCCAAGTACGTGAGTGCCGGGTCCTCATAGCTCGTGTCTTGTGGTGTCCACGTTCCGCTGTACGGCTCAATGCCCCAAACGCGAGAAGAAATGTAGTCGAACACAAGGGCCACATCTGCTTGTTGGTCCTTGTCTTTATCTGCGTGTAGTTCATCTTCGAGCTTTGGAAGATCCTCGTCTACCACGGCCTGCATCTCGAGGAATCCTTCGTCGACTGAATTGTCTGAGGTGAATAGACCAGACAGGGTCTGCTCCTGACCGAATGGGACCTGACGCCAGCGGAAATAAGACACCAGGTCGCCCATATGCGCGAAAACCTCATGTGTCCATAGTCTAACCATTCCTGACAACGGAGACACGCGATAAACATTCCAGTTGAGAACACCGGTCTCCATCTCCATTACTCCGAATGGCCCAGCTGTCTTGTTGTACGCGGAGCCTGATACACCGCGGTAGAGAGCGTGGTGGAAGGCTTGCCAGTCTGGAAGACCAGTACGCAAGTAACTGATTTGATCGGCATCAGATAGGCTTGGGATTTGGCTCGGACCAGCAAGAGCGTACTGATCAAATGTGGAAATGTCGATTCCAACCTCGCGGGTGAATTTATAATGGTCGAAGTCAATAAAGGCCATCATGAAATTGTGCGTGATGAATTTTGTGGGCGAATATTTCCTCAAAATCTCTGTCTGCTCTCGCGCAAAATCGATAAGCATGTCCGAGCTGAATACATACCAGTCGAGTAGGTGGATAGGCTGTGGGGTGTAGACCTCCAAGAATGGTGGTTGAATCACGTCAAAGCTAACATATTGATTTGACCAAAACACTCGGCCTTGGGCAGAATTCAAGTTTTCAATTGTTCCATACTTTTCTTTCAGCCATTTTCGGAATCTTTTGATTGCATTGTGATCGTAGCTTTGCGTTGTATCATGGCATCCGAGTTCGTTGTCCAGCTGCCAACCCGCTACTACAGAGTGGTTGCCGTAGCGTTCTGCCAATTTGCGAGTGATTTTTTGACTCAGGCGCCGATAATCGTATGAGGATGTGCTGTATCCACGACGAGACCCAAATATCAAAGTGGTATTGGTTTTGTCCACGAAGTTGATATCGTACTTTTCGCTCACCCAGTTGGGTGGGGTTGCAGTAGGTGTTCCAATTATCGCTTTCAGGTTATATCGACCAAACAACTCCAGAGTTTTGTCGAGTAAAGTGAAGTTGTACTGTCCTTCTACTGGCTCTAGGAGAGACCAATCAAATTCATTCACTCGCACGTAAGATATATTAGCGTCTCGCATCCGAGCCATGTCGGCCTCCCACATGTGTTCCGGCCATTGCGACGGGTAGTAGTCAACAGCGAAGTGTGTTCCTGAAGGCCATCGATCTAGGGATGGCACAAAAGACTGATTCTGCTCTGAGGCCCCGCGACGGTAGGGTGTAACACTGGCAGAAGTAGCAGTCCAAAGGCTGATATAGACCACTAATCGGCGAAAAAACATTTTCGCTAGCTGGAACTACAAAATCACGAATGTGAGCTCCTGTCTGATCACCAAAATATGCGCAGTCTCAGTATTTAAATTAAATTGGGCCAGCCTCCCTCGCCCAAATGCCGGCATTCCACCGATGTCCTATTTACTTGCCGTTTGAGTCTTGGCCTTCTCAAAGCTGGGGCATTGTGCGGGGTTTTCTTTGCTCGACTGATCATTCCTGAGTTTGTTTATTTACCCATGTGCTATTCATCCATATATTTCCTCTATTCACTCGGGTAATATGCGTCCCGGTTAATAATTTGGATGCCGAAATTTCCCCGGCGCTGATCTTAATCAATATTTGGTAGAGTAACCCCGCAATTTCATCGGAAGCTCCCCGAACGCAGCTACGGCATGGCCTGATAGATGTCCCCGATTGTGGTAGTTAGGTTCTCGAGCCAGCAAATGTTTTTGATAATGATGATGATTTTGCTGATTGTTTCGTTTTGCTTGTTTCGTTCTTGATCCAGCTAGATGCGGAGGAAAATCGAGGTCTATAACCGTATGAGCTTACCGTGTATACTTCTATTAGCTGGCATGGTAGGTAGAAACATTCAATCAAGATAAAGCTGCTAAATTTGTCGAACCCCAGAGCAGCTAATACTTCTGGTGAAACAATCAAGAGAGTTCATTAACACTTGAATTTCCTAGCGCCAGCATTTCTTTTTCCAATATAAACAATGCTCCCTGACCCTCGGCCAGAAAGGCAGCAAAAGTCGTCGTCAATATCATCATTCTACGCGATAGAAAACCCGATCAATTTGCAGTACTGGATCTAATTAGCTATTAATTTCATTCTGTCGAGAGGGTTGACTCACATCAAGCCTTACTGAAAGTGCCTGGACTCCCTTCTCCGTGGTAAGACGCACTAATCTTGGCGCATCGCGGGGCGTATTGTACTCATTACATATGCCAGTAACTCACTGGCATCTCCTAGAACCATCTTTGTTACCCACCCATTTGCTTGAGAGAACTTTGAAGTCTGCTTGTATTGCGTAGATTGCGTTATCCCCGACAATAAGGTTAAACCCCATGAGTTGCTTCCCAAAGATGTTTATAAATATATATTGATCGGGGATACAATACCCCAAAACCAAGCTTGGCTTGCCACCGTCCCTTTCCAATAGACCAAACCCAGTAATGTAGGTGTGATATGCCTCACGCAGAACATACACCGCTAGGCTAACGACTGATTCGTTCAACGGGACAGACTGTATAGATGCATGGGGTGCCATATTGCACCTTTCGCATTTTTGTTTATTCTTTCCTTCAAGTTGATTGTGGAGTCTGTCACATCTAGCATTCAAGTGGACACCTTGCCAAGGCATGTCATGACCCAAACTGCCATGAGGTTTTATGTTCCTCATCACTAGTCTTCGTCATTGCATACCTGTCTGCTAGCCATCGATTGTTATGTCATCACCGGCGGAGCTTGAATAGATGGTCGTGCCCTGTGCTTAGGCCGACAGAACATCTATATATCAATCTCCAGTCTGTCTCCTTGGAGCTTTGAAACCTTCGATACGTTCGGGCTTTTTTAATATCACTTTCAAGTTCGGGTGCCCTTAGTAGAAAGGTCAGGTAGCCGCGTTCTCCATGGGTGGAAAACCTTGTGCTCCAGAATTGTCGATCTTCAAAGACTTCCGCCATTGATCGAGATACTCGTCTTAAGCTTAAGAACTCTGCAGTGGACAGATAGCTCACAAAGAGAGTTCTCATCTCTAAAGGGAGCAACTGGAAGGAGTCAGTCCCAGAGAGGCGATACTCCTGTCCCACTCCCATTGGTATCCGCGGGAGCTCGGGACATTTCTTCGGGAAAGACCTCGGATATTAGGCCGTTTTAGAGGATGAGTAAGTCGTACCACTTCCTCCATGCGTACTAGGTCATCTTGGAAGGTGTTAGCTTAGGATCATTACCTGCTTACTTGAACGGCAACCAGCTCACAGTGAACACTCCTGCCCGAAGGACCAATGTCTTTAAGATTCCAAAAAGCTTGTCCAGATCAAGGTCCTCTCCCAATTGTCGACTCAAAACAATCCAGCAACTCTCGTGAAATATATGAGCATTGCTGGGTTTCAAGCATGTCATTTCGTACCCAGGTCCAAATTTCTCTCGAAGCCCTGCCCATTTAGAAGATCCGAGATGGCTACATATGCGTGGCGCCCTACTCCATTTATCGTTGGCAAACAAGACATCTGTCAATCTAGCGCCGTCTGACGTGCGATATACTGAAGGGTATCAGTAATTACTATCAACTAAGTTCAAATTGAAGAGAAAAACCTACGTGCTCGATAGTATTTGAGCCAGTCCTCTCGGAACTTTTGCCAATGCTATATCCACAGGAGAGACAGGTGCAATTCGGTTGTTTACAGAATTTTGGACAATAAGAGCTAACAAGACCCGCTTGAATACTCATAGTGCCAGGAATATCTTTTGACAGATCAAGAAAGCAAGTATCTGTTTTCGAATTCTGCGAGTGCTAATGCGAACCACTCATACAGATGACTCGTCAGAGCCCCGCACGACAACTGCCATCATCTTGGTAGCAGCAGCCATTATGAATTGTTTTTACTCGTGGATCACCAAGCTTTAAAAACTTATTGAATGAGCATTTAATAAAATTGCACCCCTACAGGTTTAAATAGTTCTGTCGGTATGCGACATGACGTGGGATCGGGATTAGTAATGAATACATGTAACTAGTTAGTTAGCAGATAAAGCAGCTCGTGCCGCAGCAAAGCAAAAGGCAAGTCTAAGCGCTCCTCTTGCGCATTCATCGGCCAATCCTGGAATTTTTCTCCAATCTTGCTGCACTTCTTTGCTCTTCAAACAATAAAAAGAGTGCTCACTTCCACGGTAGATTTCCTGCACTGGCTATCCGGTGGGTTTCGTTAATCATATTTGGTTGATCAAGCTCGTCAGCACTATAATTGTGGGACGTGATGATCCAACTTTTGCAGCTAACAATAGTTTCGAAGATTTTGAGAGCCATGCTTGGGTAATGAATTTTGTGGCTGCTATTTAAACATCCGAGAGCATGTGCCGTGGTGAGAGAATGTGCCTTCTCTGTGACCTGTTTCGAAGACCAACCGCGCTCTTTGTGATAGCCTTGAAAGGAGACGATCCTGGAGGAAAGGAACATGGAAATCGTATAGACTATCGTCATGAAGTAAACGGAACTATCACGCGAAGCCCCAAAGTGATCTGAGCTCTGCGGCCCGGTCAGATGTTTTCCATCCTGTCTCCCGCTCAATCTTGGCTAGATCAAAATGGACTCATCTGCGAGTGAAGGATTCTGGCAGAGGAGAAGCTGAATGGTGAATTGATATAATTCCAGAGTCATGGGCCTATGCTGCCCTTGAAGATAGTCTAGCTGGCGTGAGGCTAGCGACAACGCCGCTGCCACAAATGGTGGCGATTCCATCATCTTGTGTATACTTTTGACTGTAAAATGCATTTTGGAATCTTTAGTCTCGCACCATGTACCAGTGTCTCGCATGTAAGCCGAGACGAGTCGTATTTTCTCCTGTTGGGGCGCTTGCTGTGGAGTGATATCATTCGAGGGTGCCTGGTCGATCAGGGATGGATATACATGGGCTTCTTCCGCTGAATCCGCGATTTCAGGGATTATATTCAGACGTTGTGGCTCGGTGGAAGAGGAGAGTTGATTGTCTCTTTGCCCGATACCTACTGAAAAGTCGGAAGCCTGCAGGTGAGTGAAGATATCGGCAATACTCAACTCTCCAGCATCCAGTGGTAATGATGATCGCGGTAGTTGACTGGAAAGAGGATGTGAATACTCCTCTTCTGTAAAGTCGAGCTCGTCAGGTGGATCTCTGATTCCCAGATATTCGTCAACAATGTCTTTCGTCTCGTCTATGAATTGGCGATGCCAAGTCGAGCTCGGTCTTCGCCTTCGACGTTGTTCAATTTCCCACAATGCAGAGCTTGATGATCTGACAGGCTAATACTACGTGATGAATGGAACGAGGCCTTGAGTCCCCAAAGACAGGTCAGTCCCCGTACTTCACAGCCGCGACATTGTGGACGTCTCCCATCGCCTAGAATAGCCTCATCAGTTTCAAGTTCATGTTCAAGAAAAATAATTAACTGGTAATTAGTACGACCCACATTTTCGACGACGGCCACGACATTGTAGACTAGAATGCGATGTTATCATGAAAGATGCACGCAAAAAGCCTCACTATCTTGTTCTAGTCCTTTTTCGGACCGAGCTATGCCCCGCGTCTGCAGAATCACCACCATTCTGAGAACCCGCCATGCTTCAATGTTATTAGCAGGGTGTCAATCGGACGTGTCAGACGAGGTGAGGGCAAATGGAAAACTTGAGGAACAATGGAAGTTCCCGCAGGAAAGTGCAAGCGCTCCTACGATTAATAAGCATCATCATTGACTTCACAGCCGCCACAGCATGTTTTTTTCATCTACGAGCTTCATTTTAATTTGATTTGGGGTCCTGTACAAGATTGATGAATCGTGTACTTACAATCGAGTTCTATCGAATCTAAGACAAGCTGGAGCTTGTCTTTTATCGTGCGCTCCATACAAGCACGACGTCATTGAATATTGCCATCCACATTGGTATGTCCCGGCAGCCGTCGCGGACTTATGAACGAGTCCAGGAATCAAGAACGGCCTTGGATGAGAAGAATTCGCGGACATCTTTCACGAAAGTATCTGGGCACTCCAAAGAGGAGAAATGACCACCCCGTCTCATACTCACGAAAATTCAATGTTGGCGGCCTGACTCGCCCAGTCGCGTGGACACTGTCGGAAATAATAGCAGAATTCGAGCCATAGGATAACAGGGTTCTTTTCTGTCTTGCATGAAGCTGCTCTTTCGCCTACATGCTAACACCGGTGGGAGCAGAGACATATGACTCAAAGGTCTTCTCAGCTTCATGCTTATCGCGGCCAAACGCCTCTCTATAGAATCGTAAGGCCGGTGTTGCACCCTGGATCCAGTGCACCATGACCAATGTGATCATGTCATCATCACTGAATGCCTCATGAACATCAGCCCCCTTGTGTGACGAATTTCGGGTATCTTAAAACCTCCGTCATCAGGATCTTATAAGCGCGAGCGACTACATTCGGTCCGACGCCGGACTTTGTAGGAGCCGGGGAGAAGCAGCCGAAGCCCGGGATCGAAGGGGCGACGACATGGAAGGCCGGGTCTGCTGCGTTTTTCGGTCTGCTCAATGGCTCAACGATTCGGTGTACCTCAACAAATGAGCCCGCCCAGCCGTGTGAGAATAAAAGGGAAAGTGCTTCGTCACAAAAAGCCTGTGTATGAGTGTAATGCAGTACCAACGATCCATATCCAGGGACGTCAAGCTTCACGAGGAAGTGATTACAGGTATCATTGAGTAATTTCTAGTAAACAACGTCTTAGCGATCAAGTAAGCCTCGTATGTCTAAAAGAGCTGTTTCTTGCCTCTTGCTCATCCCAGTCGTACTTGTTCTGCCAGTGCTCCGCAAGATCTTTCACACGGGAGACTTTAGCACCTTGAGCCCAATTGTCTTCGCCAAAGTCCGATTGTTCCTCGGGATACCGTGCCAGTGCCAATTTCTGCTTGGTAACATCCAACAATTCTCGGTCAACGTGTAATTTGTAAGGCACTGGGACTTTGAATTTCAATTGGTCCAGTGGAATGGGCGACTTGAGTACCATGCTGAAGGGGAGAGACAAAGACAAGATAAGTGTGTTTATGAAAGAAGCTGGGATACCTATGCATCGGTTCTTTAAGAGATGAGCAAGAGTTAGTTATCGCAGTTTCGACATGGTTCATCGGCCCTTTTGAATTCGCCAGCCATCGAAGTGCGGCTTATTGTACAAGCGGATCTTGCATTTCATCATCATTCTTGCCTTAGATCTGCCCCTTCGTTTGCGTTTGCAGTTACCTCGGATCTAACGGAAACTTTGCAGTGAATAGTGGCGCTTGCGCTTCTACACTTTCACGGTGGGTCCAAGAATGACTTCAGATTTGAAGGCGCCACAGCGCAAGCAGTGCAAGTGCAAGCGCCGCATCTAAACTCCGCAGGGTGGGGTTTCTCCACATTTAAGCCCTAAAAAGTATACGGCTAAATCTATGCCAACAGTAGACTTTGAACCATGTTCCTGAATTATTTGTGATGGTACCCCAATTTTATTTGGTCACTAACTTCTGCGTGAAAAGAGATTGAGATGATATCGAGAATTCATGGAAGGTTTAGCCGCGCTCTCTCATGCTAATATCTACTTCATGACTGCGGAGAATAATATAGACAAGACTCAACTACCTCGTTCTTCCTGGTACGAAACGAGGTATGATATCTATAGCAAGTGAAAAAGTCTTTTGTCTCATCATTCAATTCCAGAATTTTACTTGAGATACTCAAATAGGCTATTATGGATCGATCAAAAGAGGTAATCATAATTGGAGGCAATTTTGGTCTCGGAATGGCCGTCCAGTTGAAACGTCTTCTCGGGCACGACGACTTCACCATCTATGAGAAGTCAGACAATATCGGCGGAACATGGTGGCACAATCGTTACCCTGGTTGTGCATGCAATATCCCGAGTCATTTTTACTCGTACAGCTTTGCCTTGAAGCATGATTGGACTACCATGTACCCTGGTAGAGATGAGCTCCATGCTAGTGAGGGAACCACAATTCATCAAAAATCAAACACATTGCTAACTCCTGGTTAGACTTCTTTTCAGTCGCCGAGAAATTCAATATCCTGCCGCACTGTCGTTTTAATGCGATGTGTATTGACATGACATGCGATCTCTGTGGGTTGTGGGTTTCCAGGTCACTAATTCTGGCGAGACCTTCAAGCGCGAGGCTCCTGTTGTTGTTAGTGCAATTGGGGCTCTTGATCGCCCAGCAATTCCCTCGATTGAGGGTGCCGATTCTTTCCTAGGTGACACATTCCACAGCGCCGAGTGGGATGGGAACTTCAAGCCTAATGGGAAAAAAATCACCGTCATCGGCAATGGTGCGTCAGCTACGCAGTTTGTTCCTGAACTTTTGAAATCAGTTGGCCCGACAGGAAAGGTTACTCAACATGTCCGGAGCTTCCACTGGTGGACAAAGCGAGTAAGTCGGATGTGATTTGCTGTATATTTACGATATTCTAATCCGTACAAAATAGGGAAATCCCTCGTACTCGGAAGCCTTCAAGCTCATGTTGAAATATGTTCCACTGGCCGCACGCTTTTACCGCGTCATTTTGGCCTATCAGCTTGAAAACACTTTTTCATCATTTTATATGGACAAGAATGGCGCGGCTATGCGGCAAAATATTCGTGAGCCTACCTATTCATACATCGAGGAGGAGGCACTTGTTGAATACAGAGAAATCCTCAAGCCAGACTACGAGCCCGGTTGCAAACGTCGAGTCAACACTTCCACCTATCTTAAGTGCCTTCACTCTCCACAGATGTCACTTACCAAAGATGCCATTGTCAAGATTGGCCCAGACTATGTTGAGACCAAAGGTGGAGAAAAGATCCTAGCAGATGCAATCATCTATGCCACCGGATTCCAAACACAGAAATGGTTGTTTCCCATGAAGATCAGAGGTATCGGTGGCAAAGACCTTTACAACTTGTATGTGTGGGATTCATTGGGAGGAGCCAAGGCCTACAAGGGGGACTGTCGTGTCTGACTTCCCCAACTTTTTCATTCTATATTGTCCCAACGCCGCGACTGGACAACACTCTGTCATTTTTCATTCCGAATGTCAGATCAACTATTCTTGCCGATTGCTACGTCCCGTTCTGAAAGGTAGCACTAATTCAATCATGGTCAAGCCCGAAGCCCAGAAACGTGACCTCGCCTGGGTCCATGAAAAACTGCAGCATTTGGTCTTCAACAGCGGCTGCACAAGCAGGTGGATGGATCCAATTACCAAGAAAAATACATTCATCTACCCTGACCCCATGTACAAATACTGGCTACGCACTGTATTCCCCAAGTGGTCGGGATTTCACTTTGAGGAAAAGCAAGCGGTCATCGAAGAGACATTTGGTTATGGGCTGCCTGACTATTGTTGGGATCATTAGCTATGTCTCCATAGATTTCCAAGGTGAGACCAATCTCGCCAGAAATACTTGGTCTCTGGCTTCGGAGGCATTTCCTACAATTTTGACTGCTCTTTTTTGAGGATGCTCGGGCAAAATGCAAAAGATGGTGAGCATGGCAGGTAAATCTTGTACATACATTCTGAATTGGAGTTCAAAGTACTACTTTTGGTATATTTTTATGATGGCCTAAGCTTTTGATTAGGTGTATCTCAATTATGCTTATAGTTGAACTTTTAAATGTTCGCACGAGTCATTGGAGGGGGAGTTGATTGATCCTATTCTCATGTTCTTCGAGATTGAGTATTCTAATCTCCAGGCTACTCAAAAGCCTATGGCCAAGCCATTGCAGTATTCCACTCTTCAAATCAAGATTCATTCTCCTCTCATAGCTCTACTCATAGCAATGATAGAGACGGAAGGTCTCACCTTCATTCCTGTAGTCGAAATCATCGGCAGTAGGTGCTTTATCTCAGGGGCTATGACATGGTAAGCTTGACTTCTTTTATGACTGAGATCACTATCTATTTACCTTGTTGAATTGAAATTGCATGTCTGTGTAGAAATGTCAGCTATTTCTTCCAAGCAAAAAATTCAAGATCCTCGTACAATTTGACCAACTCCCCAGCCTCCCTCGGCGGTACAAAGCCACGGGAATATAAACGAAGAGTTGATGCCTTGGGGGCAAAGTCCCGTACTGGGTCCGAATATACATGCATACGGGGGGTAATAATGATCAATGGTTATACTATTGGGATTCGCCTGGCAGCACATATAAAATTCGGACCCAAGAAGTGGACCTTTCACTGAGTCTTTACTCCTGGTGCTGGGCTCCGAGACTTCTTGAGGGTAGTCTAAAGTTGACTCTGGTTTCTGCTTGGCGTTTTTAGGACCTCCCTCAAATTCTGTACTCGTTGAGTTATCAATTGGTGTGAATGTTTCCATTGGCAGAGAACTTGAATGCAGAGAATCGCTATGGTGTAGTCGCGTGGTCATAGTGAGAACTGTGACCGCACTAGAAATAACAAAAAAAGAAGTACAAATCATTGAGCCCTATGTTAAATAAGATGACTTTCAGATAATCTTTTTTGATGTATGCATGGGATATCGTGCTAAGTTAGAACCAGAAGTCCTCCAGAATTTTCAAATTATAAAGTCCGACTCTATGAGACGCCTGATCAGAAATGATATTGCGGAACGTAACATTCGAATGTCATGCGGATGTGGAGGTGTCATGAAGCTGCAGTGCAATGATAATATTTGAGTAGGGTTTCATTTTTCGGAGGAACATATGATCTTTCTCTCTATTCATCCCGTGATGGATGGTGTGATTGACGGGGTATTGATTGCAATCATTCATCGGCTGTCAACGTACACTATAGATCCTTGATACTGGCAAAAGGCAACGTAATATGAATCCATTTTATTCTGTTACTAGGCTCGATACTAGGAATCGCCACTCGCTTCTAAAGAATAAACGAATCCAGCTGAAGCTACTTCCGTGGATATCATTGGAAAGATGCCATTGATGCAGAATCATATTATGATTCTGCATCAAATGCGGGTAGCTATGTGGCGATGGGCGGAAACGTCAATTGTTTGAAAATACAAAGCGATGGTCTTATGTATAGGATCTATATCGTAATCATGGCATCTTTCCAATGATATTCACGGAACTAGCTTCAGCTGAATTCGTTTATTCTTGATGGATCAGAAGCGAGTGGCGGTTCCTAGTATCGAACCTAGTAACAGAATCAAATGGATTCATATATTATTGATGCGCTATGAAAAGCCTGATTTTCGATATCATTCTACAAACGTGCCTACTTTAAAACTATTAGTTTTATATGAGAATATGTAATATGGAAGATTGACTATGGATTGCTTTCGAAGCAATAGTAGATGCTTGTACATTTTAAGGACTGAGCATTACTCTCTGTAAAACCTGTGCCACATTTACAAAGAGTAGAAACTGTGCCAAAAATCCTCAGATAATCCGTGGATACTGTCCAAGAAAGTTAATATGGCATCCCACAATATGGGACTACTTGGAAAGCAAAAGCATTGATAATATCCGTTGCTCGTCTGGCATTTTGAGGTGTGGTCGAATTAAGACCTTTGTGAGACGTTACACAGAGGCAAGGATTGGCCATACTCTATATTTGGGAAGTAAGGCTACACTGTCAAGTCCCATGACAATTTTCAGCTTTAAGTGGGGTATGATCATGCAGTGTTCTCGGTAAGATGAAAGATATTCATCGTGATGGGCTGCCACACCTCGGCGACAATTGCAGGGAATGAGATATCCCAGAACATCTATCCTGGGGCCGTCAACATTAAATCAATGGTAATAGAATCATGTGTCATTTGATTACGAGCCTATTGGAGCTTCGAATCAATGCATGAGCTATATCCTGTCGAATCCAGATAGTCCCCATTGTGAACATCATGGCATATCGATGATGTTGTCAACTGAGTCAAAGTAGCTTTTGCTTTGTATGATATTCGACACAATACCTATGCATTAGTAAGAGAAATTAGTTGAAGCGTAGTTTCATGTGTACGAGCTGAGAGTTCGTGATTTACTTTGCGAGTTGGAATACCAGATGCTTCACACGAGACAGTAGAGTGATCATGCTGCAAGAAGCATGCAACCTGGTAGATGAAGATATGGCGTGATATGTTTCATGGCTGATCCAAAACTCTCATCTCATTGTATTGATTCTATTGATGAAGATGTTCTTAGTGTCGTGGACTCCACGTAATATGTGCCAGAAATGGAAACTATATAATCATGTCCATCCCGTTGCTGCTGTTGATCTCACCCAAACTCACTCATATCTAACACTTTCTTCACGAACATGTCTCTTCCTATCATCAGCCAGGTTGTTCCAAGTTCAGGTCCTATTGCAGGAGGTACCTCAGTTACCGTAGTTGGCACAAACTTTTCCAATCCTACATCTGTCACTTTTGGCGGTACAAATGGAACAATTACAGCAAGCACTTCTACCACTATCTCCGTGACCAGTCCTGCACATGTAGCTGGTTCCGCCCAAGTTGTGGTTACTACAGTTGCTGGCTCTAGTACACAGCCAGCAACCTTTACCTATGTGACTGCCACTGTTCCAAGCATTACCACTCTTACACCGGCTACTGGTTCAGTTTCTGGCGCGAATGTTGTCTATATTGACGGATCGGGTCTCTCTTTTACATCAAATGTCAGCTTTGGGGCTACCAATGCAAGTAGCTTTGCCGTTCTTTCCGACACCAAAATTGCTGCAGTCGCTCCAGCTGGTCCAGCGGGGGCTAGCACTGTGAGTGTCACTAATTCCGTCGGGACTAGCGGAACTTTACCCTATACTTATACGACTCTGAATCCTCCAACAACTACTTCTGTCACCCCTAGCACCGGTCCAGCTGCAGGAGGAAATTCCGTGAGCATCACCGGCTCTGGGTTCACTTATGCTACCTCTGTGGCCTTTGGAAGTAATAATGCCTCGTTCACCGTATTGTCTGATACCAGTATCAACGCGGTTGTGCCTGCAGGTCCACCGGCTGGCGGGAATGTCTCCATAATAGTTACTGGGCCTGGGGGTGCTAGCCCTAGTGGTCCCAACTATACTTATGCAGCACCTCTCCTCCCTTCTATCACTGGATTGACGCCATCGTCTGGTCCACTAGCTGGCGGAGGAACTATCACTCTGCAAGGCGTCAATCTTACTGGCACAACCGTCATTCTATTTGGAGCAATTCCAGCTCTTTTCTTCACTGTTCTGTCACCAACTACTATCAATGTGAGCGTTCCACCAGGAGTTACTGCCGGCCCTGTGCCAGTCACAGTTACGACCCCTACTGGGACCAGTCCGGGCTTCCCATATACGTATTTAGCTCCTCCTTTGCCTACATCAATATTCCCTACTGCCGGTGTAATCTCTGGAGGAACATCTGTAGCCATCACTGGCACTGGCCTGACAGGAACTACCAGTGTCCTGTTTGGATCAACCCCGTCTCAAGGCGCAATTACAGTGACTGGTGATACTCTCGTGACGGTTACTGCCCCAGCGCACCCGGTTGGCACAGTTCCAGTCACCATCACGACCCCCGGTGGAAGCAATAGCTCGCTTTCATACACATTCCAGTCACCGGCAGTCATCACTTCTATTAGCCCGGCTTTAGGTCCACTAGCTGGCGGTACAGTCGTCACCATTAATGGAGCTGGACTATTTACCACCAATGCGGTGCTCTTTGGAAGTGTACCAGCAACATCTGTTACTGTCATTTCTGACAGCCTGATCACTGCGGTTGCTCCCGCAGAAGCTGCGGGTGCAATTTCTGTGAAGGTCTCCACGGCAGCCAGCGTCAGTAATGGCGCTTTATATCAATATATTCCACCCCCAACTCTCACTAGCATCGCGCCGACGAATGGATCTATAATCGGAGGTGGAAATGCGACCCTCACAGGCACAGGATTCCTTACTGCGACTAACGTGTTCTTCGGTCTATTACCAACAACATTCACTATTCTCAATGATAATACTATTACCGCCAATATTCCTGTCATCGGGCTTCCTGGTCCCGTTTCTGTGACGGTACAAAATCCAGGAGGTACTAGCGGAGCCCAGACATATACTTTCTATCTTTAATTGATGGAAAACGGCCTGAAGCGGGTGCTTCACACAGAAGGGAGCTCTATCTCGCTGATCTTTTTTCCCTTCTTGTCTAGTTTTTTTTATTGATTGATTTTCTGCTTTCCCAGAGCCATGAACGCTCTGTTTCCTGACCCTAGCAACTTTGACACTCTTTGATATTGTCTCTTTGTCCTTATGAGTTCTTCTGATGTCCTTCTTGTCAGCAAGGTAGTAATCAGCGAGGACTCGTATGTAGTCTAATATCAAATTTGCTGTATGGACTACTTATCTGTCTTGCCTTCAGCTCATGCAGTTTGTAGCTAAAGCTGGTTCTCAGGAAAGACAAATTTTATACTTATTTCATACTCGAGTGACATTGATTCCATTCTGAGCATTATTTATTTCCGTCAAAGCCATTACTTTTCATCCGGTCACAAATCTACAATATTGTGATATTGTCAAGTATCCCTGTAGTGGAAAGGTTTGCAGATGTAAAGTATCTGGATCTTCAGGTTCATATTTGAGATACGAATACAGCTAATGTTGTACTATGATGTCCGATGCAGCAGTCCGGTCATCAACGACGGCAAATTGCTTCTAGTTGGGAACTTTCGCAGAATGAGATGCTGGAATCACGTCAATTTGCATAGAACCAAAGCTAAATCCTGTGAATCAATACTCGGGGTGATGAAAGTTGCACGAGAAGTGGAGAATTTTATTGTGAATCAATTTACGCTAACTGGCTGATGTGTTAGACCCATCGCATGTTTTCTTTTTTGTCCCTCTCTTTTTTGGGATTTCTTTGCTGTTTGCAGTGGTAAAATCCTCTATACAAATAGCTCCATTTCCCAGTATACTTTTCTGTCAATTTCTCCGATTCAATCTTTACCCCCTAGCATAGCTCCACCGAATACTGTAGGGCTGGCGATCACTTACGAAAACCAAGCGTTTGATTTGACATTGCTCTGTTTTATACTCCACCGTCATAATTGGCCAGGAAGAAAAGAAGCTAGTCGACCTGTGCTCCACGTGTGAAATTATAGCCCCTTGCTGTTATCGGGTTAAAACGCGAAAATTTTCGAATCGAAGACTTCAGTTCAGACAGGGGTCAAGATAGGAGACCCAGCACCCAGCTGGTTTCAAGAAGAGTATGTTTATACCCTATCATGTTTATTGCCAATGGCAATATAGTCGCTGATATGAGACAATGGATAGGCTTGGGGTGTAGTACGGCTGTCTTGGCGCGCAGATTCACAGCCCAACAGCTCAAACTCGGAAGATAAGCAACTACTCGATCAACAGTCTTTCTATTTATACCTATAGATAGGCATCGTGTTGGGAATCATTCACTATCGAGCAGAAGCGGGGTCCATGGTGCTGTGATAGGTTCGTCATACTTTTCGCGGGTCCAACTCTAAAGGCATTTTGCTTGAAAGAGCCAACACCAAACCAGCTCAGTTGATTCCCCAAATATATGAACGAATGCAGATAATCTACAATCATGGCGAGTGTCATGGATTCGATTGAAAGGCACATTCATTCGGTTTCCTCGGAGTTAAGCACAAGGCAACCAAGGCCCGACGATGCAGACTCATCTCCACTTCCTGAACATGCCACAAAATCCGGCACTTGTATGGAAAATGCAACTGAAGAGAAGACCAAGGAAGAGGCGGGTGTCGCCAGTATTGAAGCTACAACTACAGTATGGGGCAAAAAGGGGAAGTGGCTTGTGATTGCAGGGTGAGTTCCACTTTGCATTAATTCGAGCATAAAACAAGACTACCTAACAAGCCTCAAGTCTCGCCATGATCATGATACTCTAGTAAGTAAACATCCCTTATCTCGGTACGGAATGATCTTTGCTAAACACCAGAACCTAGTGAACTTGACAATTCTACAGTGTCAATCTACAACAACTACTCAACATCTTCATTTCATCAACTGTCAAAGATAGCAGCACTCAACACGGCTGGCTCTGTGCTTTTCGCAGTGATGAAACCACCAATTGCAAAAATTTCCAACGTCATAGGCCGTGGACAGACATACGTGATGACCATGTGTCTATACATCCTGTCCTATATTCTTATGGCTTCTGCCAAGTCCCTCAATACTTATGCCGCTGGGTACATCTTCTACGTTATGGGTCAGTCAGGTACGAACATCATGAACGACATTATCATCTCAGACATAAGCAATGCCCGGTGGCGTGGATTTGCAATCGGTGTATCTTTCACGCCATTTCTCGTGACACCCTGGATATCCGGATTCATCGCCGATAGCGTGACGAACGGCATCGGGTGGCGCTGGGGCATCGGCATGTTTGCCATTTTGATGCCCTTTGGAGCTAGCTTCATCATTACCACGCTCCTATACTACCAAATGCGAGCCAAGAGGATGGGTCTCGTTCAGCGGCATAACATGTCCGTCTACGAATTTTGCTCTCAGATTGATCTAGGAGGCTTGGTTCTCTTCAGTGGTGGTTTTGCGCTGGTTTTGATTCCTTTAACTCTCGCTGCGACGACCACCAGTCGATGGAAGACACCATATATCGACGCCCTCATCGCCATAGGAGTTGCTTTACTAGTAGCATTTCCATTTTATGAGCGCCTCGTGGCACGTTGCCCATTTATGCCGCCTTCATATTTCAAAAATGTTACAATCAGCCTGTGTCTATTCTTCATCGCAACAGACTCTATCGGTTTCTCATGTACGCACGCATATCTATACACATGGGCGACAGTAGCTCGGAATTTCTCAGTACGCGATGCCACATTCTACAACGCAACCAATGGAGTTATTTCTTGTTCGATGGGAATCACAGCCGGGCTTCTCATGATGTGGACGCGGCGATATAAATGGCTAATCGTTATCGGTGCTGTTCTACGACTGATTGGATACGGTGTTATGATTCGTCTTCGAGGTGCATCCAATTCCACGTTCGAGCTGTTCTTCGTACAGGCAATTCAAGGGCTAGGGTCTGGTATCATGCAGACAAATTTACTTGTACCTGCCCAGATATCCGTGTCTCATGCACAAATGCCTCAGATCACAGCGCTTCTTATCTGTTTCTCATTCCTGGGCTCGAGTATAGGTGCTTGCATTGCCGGTGGTATTTACACCAATACGATCGGACCGGCTTTGAAGAAGCACCTTGGCCAAGAGGCGACGCCGGCTTTGATACAAACCCTGTCCAATTCGATCGTGGGTGTTGCCCCGACTTGGGGATCACCGCAGCGTATCGCCGTCAATCTTGCTGTAGGTTTGACACTTGCGTATTCTTCATTTTTTTCGAGAGGCTATCTTCACTATCAGAGGTAACTAACGTCGTGATCTTAGTTTTCCGATGTCTTAAGATTCATGACATACACTGCATTGGCATCATCTGCCCCAGCAATTGTCCTGGTTTGGTTTATGCCGAATCACAAACTACCGTTAGTCCCTTTACATTCATTGGTTGACGCTCGTATAGTACTATCTAACACTGTACAGAGATCACAATAATTTAGTCGAGAATTCGGCAGATGGGTGAGCTCAATAGCTTCACGTGTCATGAACCCCCCGGGCGAGGGAATCACTATCGCTGGAAATCAAGATCTTGATTCTCTGTTCTATTTAACCAAGTCGATGCTTCACTTGAGCTTATTAATCTCCTCCACAATATTCTGCGGATCTTTCCAAGCTAGAGTGACATATCTTTGGATTGTAAGTACAAGATGATCATAGATGATTAAGGAGTTCTTGGTCAGTAACTTACTTAGTATGGCTGCCCCTTGCGACAACCTCACCCTTGGGGTTGGTGAATTTGATATTTGTGTAGGCGAGGGTTTTTCCAACTGTAAATCATAAGCGACATTTAGGATAGTAGGATCGTGCAATGCATACACTTGTCACAGGACACCTCCTAGATTCAGATCAGCCAGTGTTTTCATAAAGAGCACTATTTAAGCTCAACTTACTGCCAGAATTTTGTCACCAACTTTACCGCCGGAGTTCAAGTATGTGACTATTGCGAGAAATTGAAATTAGACTTGGTTTCCAGGCGATGCCAGATGTGTGAGTATGAGCATCAACTTACCATTCAAGTCAGTAGACACACCAGTCGCATAGAGTCCACGAGAAGCAACGGCGAGAGAGCCGCCGAGGTCCACTGATATCTGATTAGTATTTACTTCAAAAATATTGCAATATGATGTATGTACCCATGCTTGCAATGGTACCTCCATGGAGAATGTTTAGCCGGTTCTAAGAGGGTTGTTAGAGAACCAGGAATGCTCAAATATGAATCTTTCGATGACAAAGACAAGCAAATGGCTTTTGAGGTCCGATCCACTTGCTCCGGAAGTCAATGGGTAGTCTTTATCTCACCGTGTGCTCCTTTTGAATCTGTAGTTCAAAGTTGACAGTACCGGGGCGGGCAGCAGTAACTTGGAGCTATATATCATTAGCATTCTTCAATCAAACATTCTAGCTGATCATATTCAGCTGAGATAATTTAACTCACATTGTTCAAAAGCCTTATGATTCCCTCCTGCATGAGCTCTATCAATTGCAATGCTGAGAATTGCTACTTACCGAGGCTCTAGACCCGAAGTAGCCCGAAAGGACTCCCAAACCTAAAGAGTCAAGTCAGTAAAATGGAAGAACAACCAATTCAAGGAGTATATTCAACACATACAGATCGCACAAAGCGAAGAGCAGTCATTCTGGTAATATGCAAATGCAAAGAATGAAGTGTTAACAGGAGGAAGTTGATCAATCGGCAATTCCTCAGGTTGGCGTCTCCCGGGAAGTGCATCATGTGGCCGCTTCGCCCGCCGTACAAATTGATCCTCGAATGACTTCACTTCGACTTTCTTTCATCAACCGGCGGTCTTTCGGGTCCAACATGGCGGTATCCACGTCCCGTCCTCTCGAGTACCTGGAGGGCCTGCCTGGGACCACTTTCTTCAAGTTATACCAGCAGCCCTCCACAGCTCTCGCGATCTTTCGTCGCATGTTGCCTGATCTAGGTATCTTGAAATCTATCCGAATCTCATTAGCGAGCTATTCCACTGACCGCGGATTTAGCAAAATGTTTTGTCATGGCACTGCTGTACCTGAAGGAACCTCTTCCAACAGCTGATCTCGAGCTTTGGGTGAAATCGGAAAGCAAGAAGTGAGACCGCATTATCTTCAAACACTCGGGTTATGGGCATAGCTAACCATATGAAAACAAAGACAACGAGATAACGCCATATCGATCCTAGGAAGACTACATATCCTTTCTACGACACGGACTGGAGACAGTGTTCGAGCATATATGGTCACCAACCCATTTGCCGCTTCCCTGCGTCAAGCTCTCATGGGCTCAGACTCACAATCCTTCGGTGTCTTTTCGCAAGTACCGGGCGAGAGCCAAGTGACGGTTGCCGATCTAGACGATTACGCACGGCAACAATGGGAAGGAGTGTTGGGATATATGGTTGGAACAAGTGCCTTTGGTGGTCAACGCGATTTGAATTTGAGCAAAGGCGTAAAGCAATTACTCCAAGCGGGCCATTTAGTAGAGATCCGCGACCGTCGCGTCGATATCACAAAGGATGGCTTTGGATTCGTATTGCAAGATGTCAATACTCAGGTCTGGCACATCCTCATTCTTTATGTGGAGAGCGCCGAGGCGATCGGTATGGACAGCGTCGAAGTGCTCTCGTTCCTCTTCCTGCTTAGTAGTCTGGAACTCGGACAATCCTACGAAAAGAAGCACCTGACGTCCAACCAACTACGCACCCTTGCCGACCTTGCGGACTTCGGAATCGTTTACCAAGAAACGCCCGAGGCTACTCGCTTCTACCCAACGCGCCTAGCAACTACCCTCACTTCCGACTCGAGCGCGTTGAACAACCCAGTCACTGGGTCTATCACCGGACCAGCAGGACAGACTGGTGGCTCGGGCTCCGGCTTCATCATCGTGGAAACTAACTACCGTCTCTACGCGTATACCTCGTCTCCTTTGCAAATTTCTCTTATATCACTATTCACCAATCTGAAGTACCGCTTCCCAAATCTTGTCACGGGAAAAATCACCAGGCAATCGGTACGCAGAGCTATCGAGATCGGAATCACAGCCGAACAGATCATCTCGTATTTGCTCTCGCATGCCCATCCCCAGCTACGCAAACACAATGCCAGCCACTCTACATCGAATACTGCAGGAGTCCAACCTTCACCTCTTCCGCCAACCGTCACCGATCAGATTCGATTATGGCAGTTGGAGAGGGACCGTCTTAGGGCTACAGCGGGCTTTCTTTTCAAGGACTTTACTAGCTTGGCTGAGTACCAAGCGCCATGTCAGTATGCGGCAGAGATTGGTGTGCTGGTATGGAAATCAGACAAGAAACGCATGTTCTTTGTCACTCGGCACGAGCAAGTTGCTGCTTTCCTGAGAAGTAAGAATAGCCAATAGCGAGCTGGGGCCAAATCAATCGTCGTCATCCAGACACGGCGATCTTATCAACATTTTTAGATGGAAGGTAAGTGGAGAGGCAAAACAACATTTGTTAGGTATGGCGTTCCGGGGTATGTGGAGGATATATTCACGAAATTATGATATTCTTGAATGAGTGTACACAGTACTCAGATCTGTACAATATGACAATGCATCCTTTTGTACTGTCCATCTCGTATTCTAGAATCCCGGCCATGATTGTGTACTTCGCTCAGCTCTCTTAACCTCTCGACGAAAAGTTGACCGTTGATCACTTTCCTTCTTTCGATAAGTCATGACTGTGATGCCCTTGATATTATCAGGCAATAAGACCTTCACATCATAAATTCGTGACTCCACCGGAATATTCGGCTCAGGTAAGTCATTTTTCTCAAGCTCGAAATCAGCTTCATGAAGTTGTTCCTCCCTGGTCTCCATATACTCATCAACATCAGAAGAGAAACCCTCTTCTATACGACCGACTTCCTCAAGAACATCCGCCAATAACGGACCATTCCATACTCCCTCCCGATGCGGTGCTGCCCGCAACAAACGAATCGCCAACCGACGAATCTCCAATATCCGGCACTTCAACCCGACATAATACATCGGTGGAATGAATCCCGACTCAATTGTAAATGAATAACCCTCACTTATGGAGTTGCAACTGGTTTCCATCGCGTGCCGCGCCTCATCCATAGGAGCACTAAATGTAGACCAATATCGCCACATATCATAGAAAGTCGTCATGACCGCGATGAAATTATTCGTGTGCGTGTCGAAAGCCATCTCTCCTTCACTCGATAGACAAGTTAAAGCCATTATCATCGCCATTTCATAATATACCCGAAGAAGCATGAGTCCAACCTTTTCTTTACGAGACTCTGGATTCAGCAGGGACAGTGAAGAATTATAGGCCTTCTTCCAAAGAGACAAATCCGCCAAGATTTTACTTCGTGTTAAGAATGCTTCTGGGTTATCTGTAAGGGTGTCGTATCCGGGATAATTTAGAGTTTCGATAAATCTATTCAGACAATGGATTCGATTCAGCAAATCATCCAATGTCTGCCTTGCCTCGATATGAGAAGAAAACGTATAAGGTAAAGCATGGACTTGCGGGTCTCGAGCAACCACGCAAAGATTCGACGGGACATGACCAAATATAGCTGATTGAGTCGTCAATCGAGCGTAAGAATCAATCAAAGCATCATGCACAAAGTCTTCCGCTGGACTCAATATCCCCGGCGTCATAGATGTACGTGTCTGTGGAGCTGATATATCTGCTAATAGCTTGATACCATAGCGTAAATGTGCACTGCCCATTTCATACTGGCCGCGGAGATACTCCAATGTAACAAAGAGCATGCAAGTGATTAAAGCGACGCGTAGGGCATTTTTCGACGAGCCAGATCCACTTGTCGTGTCACGTAAATGATGAATTGCCTTATTATATTGCTGCAGAGTAAAAAGCTCTGCATCAACGCCGTATCGAGCTGGGGTCCAAGATCCGCGACTGATATCGAAGCGGTGCGCTGCTGATAGAGCGACAACGGCATGTCGAACGGCGGGTTCCTGTGCGCTGGCTTGGAAGACGAGAAGTTCCCAGAATCGCGAAGTGAATATGCCTGAGAATTTGGTCGTTGTCTTTCTCATGAACCAATCGAAACAGGATTGTTCCTCATAAGTTAAATTACCGGCCGGTATAGGCGTGCCATAGATTGACCATTCTTTGGTTCTCTGTGGTGGTGGTGGACCAAATGGACTCCCGCCACCACCCCAGATACCGTAGCCATCGCAGGTACGGCCGGTAGATATGCAGCGGCGACAAGCTGGTCTGCTCTCGTCACATTTGACTCGACGGATCCTAAATAGATTCTTAGATCTCTGGGTGGGGTACATAACGGAAACAAAGAGACTCACTTGCAAGTCCTACAACCTGTCTTGACCTTTTTTCTGCCTTTGAGCTCTGTTACGTGTTCTTTCAAATTGCGCATTTCGGAGATTTTGAGAATCCCGATCGATGTTTAGGGGATGAAGAATGATCATGCATATACGCGAGTGGGCAAGATCTTTGTACTTATTGAACGTTGGATCGAATTGGGCGGCTCGGAAACTGTGGCCTTTCATTGGTTGATAGGCGCCTCATGTGGGTCTGGCTGATATTCGGCTGTTTGATTGGCTGCGCTTTTAAGCTTAAGTCCGTCCAGCATCATTGAGTGCGAACAATTCGGAGTTAGCAGTGCACAACTGCACAATTTGATGAACTTGATGAATCAAGAAGTATTCTGTGACTCAATATTGCAAATACTGACTATCTATCGGATTCCATGGTGGAGAATTTGGAGTGTTGGGTCTATCCGGGAAGATACATATAAAGGGAGTACTACTCCCTTTATATGTATCACAGCTCTCAGACAGCTTGAACGGCATCACTACGAATATCGATCTTTTAACTTGAATCATCATCATGTTTTTCCCTCTTCGAGCCCTTGGTCGGAATGGACCTCAGGTCAGTGCTGTTGGCCTAGGTCTTATGGGTATTGGCGGTATCTACGGTGCTGCTAGTACTACCGAGGAGGGCGTTGCTTTCCTGAACCACGCCCATGCAACCGGTCAACGCTTCTGGGACACAGCGGACTTGTACCTCACCAGCGAGGACATTGTAGGCGAATGGATCAAACGATCAGGCAAGCGTGATGATATTTTCCTCGCCACTAAGTTTGCTATTCAGCGGTCACCCGAAGGGCATCTACTCAATGTTCGCTCGGACCCCGAGTATGTCAAGTCTGCTTGTGAGAAGTCACTGAAAAGACTTAATGTCGATACGATTGATCTCTACTATTGTCATCGGGTTGATACGGTGACTCCCATTGAAAAGACTATCGAAGCAATGGTAGAGCTGAAGAAGTATGTATCTGCCCTCTTTAACGTGATCCAATTACACCATAGACCTTGACTCATGAATATATATATATATATTGAGCTCTAAGCTGATCTTATGATATTCAGTCAAGGAAAAATCCGATATATCGGTCTTTCTGAGGTCTCAGCCGCTACGCTGCGTCGGGCCCACGCAGTCCACCCGATCAGCGCTCTGCAGGTGGAATACAGCCCCTTCGCGCTGGATATCGAGTCACCCAACTCGGATGTCTTGGATACCTGCCGCGAGTTAGGGATTGCTATCGTGGCTTATAGCCCTATCGGTCGTGGTATTCTAACCGGACAGATTAAATCGATGTCCGATTTGGCCGAGGATGATTTCCGTCGATACCTCCCGAAGTACTCTGAAGAACACTTCCCTAAGATCCAGGAGTTGGTGGAGGGGTTGAAGGATGTTGCCAAGACCCACAATTGTTCCTCGACTCAAGTCTCCATCGCATGGTTGCTTGCACAGGGGTCTGATATCATTCCCATCCCGGGGACCAGGACTACGGCTCGTATGGACGAGAATAACGCGTCGACGCAGATTCAACTGTCCAGCGAGGAGGTACAGAAAATCCGAGAATTGATCAAGAGAACTGAGGTTCCTGGCTCTCGTTATCCTGAAATGTAAGTTGCTCCCTTTTTCAAGCTTCGAGAATCATTTGACTAATCGGTTGAAACAGGATGATGCAAAATATCTTCGCAGACACTCCAGCGCTGTGAATAAAAACCCTAAATTTGTATGAGTATTATTATACGCAAGAAAATTGATTAATCCATAGTTTCTATATCTCAAATGAATCATTTCAATAGCTCCTAGTTTTGGCCCCTCGGCCATTCCTCATCTGTGTTGATGTCACATTATAATTTGCTTGCGCCCTGCCCCCCCCTTTAAAAGCGCCAAGTGTTCAAGGGGGGCCAAATATGCAAAAAGACGTAAAAATCGCCCGCTGTGGAACACAAAGACCTTCATCCATCCATTCTTGCTTTTCTCTTCTTTCCGTCCGCAACTGTGGGGTGATATGTGTCCCTTCATTGCCGTTTCCCCCTTCTTGAAGTTCTTTTCCAACCTCGATCGATCGTGTTAGTTTTCCGATTTTAGGCATTTTCGGATCTCATATTCGAGATAAGCTTAATTTACAACCCCTTGGTCCAAGCCCCAAGTCCTTTCCGAAATCCGAAAAAACGAGCAGGGGGGGGAATAGAGACTAAATTAAACTAAAAAAGGGAAAGAACCACAAAAAAAAAAAGAGGAGTGGCTTGGGTGGGTCATGAAGTTGTTTGACCAGCCAAAGAAGAGCAAGTTGAACCCCGCGAAAAGTCAAATCTGAATGTTTTCTTCCCTGCACGACATTTTGACATCTTCAAATATTCCATTCAACCTCCTCCCATCCTGCACTTCTATAGAAAAGCTACAACTTAGCTTTTCTATAGCTCTCACCGTGCGATATGTCCTCGTCTAGCGAGGCTAGTCCAGGAAACTGGATCACTGGCAGCTATACGGGCGACAGTAACGGTGTGCGCATCACCATCGCCACTTTCGTCGGAGTCGCCTGGTATAACGTGCTAGAGCTGATCGTGCTCATTTTCTTAACCTTCAAACGTTACCAGGGCCCATACTTTTGGAGTATGTTGATCTCTTCGGTCGGAATCTTACCATATTCAGTCGGCTATTTGATCAAGTTCTTCGACTTGACCTCGGCCACTTGGTTACCTGTCACTTTACTCACAGTTGGCTGGTGGACGATGGTCACGGGTCAGTCGTTTGTATTATATTCTCGACTGCATTTGGTACAGGAAAACCAACGTATTTTGCGTGCTGTTAAAGGCATGATTATCATGAACATATTCTTTCTGCACGTCCCAACTACAGTCCTCACCTACGCCGCGAACTTTTCTCAATCCGAATCCTCGGTCGCCGGATACGATATCATGGAGAAATTACAGTTGACCGGTTTCTGCGTGCAAGAAGTCATTATTTCCAGCTTGTACATGTGGGAGACAAATCGCATGTTACAGTTGAATCGCGATCGAGGCAGTCGCAAGACTATTCTGCAGCTGCTTGCTGTTAACGTCGCTTGTATCTTGATGGATATCGCATTGATGATCATCGAGTTTATGAATTTCTACATTTACCAGACCACTCTCAAGGCGACCTTGTACAGTATCAAGTTGAAGCTGGAAATTGCCGTCCTGGGTAAATTGGTCAAAATTGCGCATCAGCATGTTTGGCAATCATCTCTTACTGGTGGTGGCGGTGGCCAGTACCCTTCATTTGTCGATCCAACCCGTATTGCAGATGATTTGAATCATCCTGAATCTCTTCCGACCAGCCAGGGCTCCAAGGGTCGCGTGACCGGCCTCGAGGCCATCGACTACCATGACGATATGCGGTAAACAGCAACAACCAGTCTTATGCCAATATAAAGTTCTGCCCATTGTGGAATATTCTCTCCGTTTCAATATTGAAACAAGTCTCCGACACATTTTGTCGATCCATTCGCCCAGGCCACGGCTTACGAGCCCTATTCGGTTTACCCTCATGATTGGGAGAAGACACTCCATCCGACTTCTCAAATCATCTCGCCAGGTCTTTCGCGGGTACTTCGATACCAGGTACTCCATTGGAGGTAACATACCTCGCGACTCATAGCAAGGTCGAACCTTGGTTCGCGGGACCACGAGGAATCGGGTTCCTGAATTGGGTCGGGCCATTACACCCAGTGGCGAATATGTGCCATATTTGCATAGCGATAATGATGTTATGAATGATGCTCTTGATACCTTGAACATAACGAAGATGTTCTACCAATATAGACTAATACAATACCTTTTTTTGGATAGCCGTGCGCTCAAAGATCGGATAGAAACATACCCTCAAGCCTAGTATCCTTCTCGTTTTGTATAACTCTTATCATCAGTATCTCTGTGGACTCACTTATATTTCGTGATAGTCCCTACCCAATGATTAGAGTCTACCAGACCAGCCTCAATATAATTTCAGTGCTGTTAGATCAATGAAAGTTGAATTAAGCTCCCGGCACACTAGTGTATGAGGTGCATCGGAGAAAACAGCCTGAAGGTGGTAGCCAACATGAGCATGACGACTCGTCACTGGCAATTGGCGGAACTGTAACACATGAAAATAGACATAATTCATATAATCCGATAAATATGAAAAAAGATCCCCAACCAAGGTCCGCCCCTAGGCCCGTCACCACCGAGGGCCCCAAGATCGCGGATGCTAATCTTACACGTCGAGCCCACCAAGGCCTTCGCCGACGTACTAACCACGGTCTCCCGTCTAATAAGGCTGGTGTTGCCTGAGGGGTTTACCTAATGTGGTTTTCGACCGGAGTCAGCACAAGGCAGAGAACGGGTGACAGTAGATCCAGCAGTAGAGCCAAAGGCCAGGAATGTATACTGCGGACAAGATGTGCAATTTGTCGCGTGCTAAAACCAACAAGGTCGATGAGGTAGAGGCGATACACACCCTGACCAGTGGCTCTACCGCTGGATTACTGGAGGGGCGTTGGTCAAGTTCTCTTCCTGTTTGATGGGCTATATAGGAGGTTTATTGAACGAGATACGAATGTATAGATGGATTGAGGGTGGGGGGGGGGGTTGTTGAGTATGTTACCGGGGTCATATGCGGTGGGAAAATTTGGAAACTGGGTATTTTGAAAGTGCTGATTTTGAATATTAGGACCTTGATTGCTCAATTTTTGGGTTGAAGTCGTGGTGCATGATATAAGTTTTTATTTTTGAGCTCCTGCGATGTTGAGGGAGGAGGCTGGAAACGGCCTCGAAGGAAAATCCGCAAAGGGGGGTGTCGCCTAATCGGGAAGGACATCGCCAAATCTGGCGAAAATCGGACAGCGAAGTCGGGGGTTCGATTCCCGCTGGCTTCAATTAAGTTGCATCTTTTCTTTTCTTTTCAATACAGCAAGGCATCGAGTGTAAGGGGGTTTAAATATTGTTTGAGCTATAATTATGGCATTTGAAAGATCAAATCAATATCATTGACGCAGGGTTCACTCCCCGCCCAGAATTCCAGAATAAATCTATCAAATAAACGTACGGTCCTTTCATACAATATCTTCTTCGACCTGTTCATCCCCATCTAGGAGTCCATCCTCCGCAGCAGGGGCCTCATCATCAATAACCATCGCCCCGTCACCCATCGCCTTCGCCTTCGCCTGTGTCATCTCGAACACGTACTGGCCCAGATGTTCAACGCTTTCCATTGGGGTGCCCTCAATCTCGGCGTCCAGCGCTCGCGTGGTGGGGAACATCTCGCCGGGAGTAAGCATTAGCTTGTCCGGGCGCTGCAGGAGACGGTCGAATGCCGGCTGGAGTTCGTAGCAAGTTTCAAAAACCTCGCGCCGTCCCAGGATGTACAGGCCTAATCTGGCACGGGACAATGCCACGGTAAGACGGCGGACGTCCCGTAAGTATCCAACAGTGCGTGTGCGAGTCAAGGAAAGAATCACGTCTGTATATGTAATTAGTCGGAGTGGTCTCGAAAAGATGTAATGTCTAGACTCTAGGAGTCAGACAGCATGGCTATAAACTTACAATCATTTTGTTCTCCTTGATACCTGTCCACGGTAGTCACGATCTTCGGCATTCCGAACATAGGGTTCTTCGCGCAACGGTGGTTCAACACGTCTCGAATCAATGCAGTTTGTCCGGCATATGTAGCGAGAATAGAAATCTTCGAAGCCGGGTATCCCAGCAGACGCATATACTGATACAAAGCAACAGCATACTCCGCCTCGCCAAGGTTTTGAATAAAGTGGGGTGTTGGCTCCCGCTCTCCATTGCCCTGGTAGTCGGGGACATTGATGAACTGGTAGTCGAATTTGAAACCTGGATTCGCGAGCTTGTATTCCTCTGCCTCAACGGCTGGAAGGTCTCCAAGCTCAGCATAGCGCCAGCGGAAAAGCTCGGCAATGCTGGGTCGGGCACGACCCTGCTTGTCCAGAGTTATCAAGGGCACACCGAGGCGCGCTAAGCGCAAGAAGAGACTCTGCTCGAAGTGTGCATATTGGCGGAACGCCATGTTCTGGATGACGGGGGAATTTTGCAAGTGGTCTCCGCACAGAACAACCCGCTTTAAGGGGGGTTCGCCATTCTCGTTCTTCATATTTTGCAGTGCAGAAGGGATGAAGCTTTCAATTTCTGTGATCTGTGCCGCTTCTTCCATCACCACATTATCATAGTGGAATCCTAGATCGGCGATTTCTTGACGACGCATGGCTGCGTGTGTTGAGGTCATGGCAATGACTCGGGCCTCTTTGATGAGAAGGTAGTTAGCCTTATCACGAGGCTGACGTAGGATCTCAAAAGGTCGGATATCCTCCAGCTCAGAGAATATCCGATCAATATGCCGTTGACATCCAGACGCGACGTCCAAGATCGTATCCTTGGAAGCACCAGCATCGAACAAAGGCTGGGGGGCATTTGAGAAGTATTCGTGGAAGGGGAAAGCAGTGACGATGTCTTCGATTGAGGCTTCCGACTTTGCTTGATCCCAGAATTTAGCCCATGCCGGCTGGACGTAGACAGTATTGAAGTATCCCGCAGTCTCACAAGAGTTGCCATGTGCGCCTTCGGCCCGAAGGGATGATGCGAGTCGCATGACTTCAGACAGATAGTAGTTCCGATTATCAAGGAAAGACTCAACCCGGCCGAACTTGCTGTAGTTGGACTCGGTATCTAGTTCTTCCTCGCCATGACCCAATCGCAAAAGATGACGTTCATCAATGTCAAGGTTGGTGATCTTTTGGAATAGTTGGTTGAGGGCTTGATTGCTATGCGCGATTAGAAGCGTCCGCTCGTTGGGAAAATTATGATATAGGTTGTTGATAATTTGAGTGGCCACGTCGGTTTTGCCAGTACCAGGGGGTCCGACAATGACGGTGAGCCCTGGCTGCGTACCAGACGTGATCGCCTCCACCTGGGCTGGTGTGAACCGTACTGTATTGAGCTTTGGCGCATCTACAGGGTAGGGTCCCGGGTTAGGGGGGTTGTAGGTCGAGACTCGCATGGTACTGGAAACCTCCACTGGTTCGGCTTGCTCCTTTCGGCGTTTCTTCGCAGGGGCTTCAGTCGGCGCGGCCTCGTTTTGAACCGTCTCAAGGACGTAAGGTGGCCCAAAGCTAGACGTCTCGGTCCCCGAAGGCTCGATGGTCTTGCCAGGGTAGCTTTCGACGAGATGAGCCCAGTCCAGGAAGGTATCCCGGAAGTCAACTGCGGCGAGTCGGTTGGAGAGCTGCGAGTATTGAGCGCCAGAGGGGTCACCGTATCCGAGGAAGACGTCCTGGAGCCAAGATGGAAGCGCAACATCAGAGACAATGAGTTTTTGCATTGTTTCAAGAATTGACTTGAAATTGTTCTCCCGACCCTTTCTCCGCGCAACAACATTGACCAAAGAATATACGTCTGGCTTCCCCTGTGTCTGGCGGTTCTTATCCGCTTTAAATACAGATGGCTCAAGGTTCACAAGAAGTCGACGGACCCGAGGACGGGAGTGGTATCCATTTGACTGCCCGGAAGCCGGTTGACGTAGAGCGCGACCTTGTTCATCAAGAACCTGTACAATTTCTGCTGTTCGCAAATAAGTCATACGAGGACCGTCGGCGTTTTGATCAGCACCTCCAAATTGCATAGGCGAAGATGGCTGCACAGCCAGAAGATAAATAACATCGTCAGGGCGAAGACTCTCCCACTCTTTACGGATGTGATCCGCCAGTCTGCCGACCTCAATGGCAATCTCAGCACGAACGAACGCGGGATTAGGAGATCCGACCTTCGCAGGAGCAACCTCAATAATAGCAGGCTTAGAGATAGGGATGGCCATCCGCGAGAATCCCTCGAAATTCAAGCTTCCATCACGATTTGCGCGCGGTTGCATACGCTTGACGACTGATTCCATGTCCTTGCGAACCTGGAAGAAAGCCTCGGAGCGGTAGAGCAGAAATGAGCGCCAAAGGAAATCACCGATGCTCAGATATTGCAAGTTCAGCTTTGGGATAGCAAGAGGCCTTGATCCATCGTAGGATTCGTTCCTCAGTAGAGCTGGATCGTAGAGATCGGCATCGGTGGGCACAATGCTCAGCTTTGAGGTGGCCTCTTGGAAAGAGGGCTTCCGCTCGTAGAAAGAGGCAAGCATCTCCTTGTACAATGTTTGATCGGGAATGATGTTGCAGGATTTTGGATACATAGTTCGGAATCCCAAAAGAGAGCATAGTTCTTGAAGTTCGGATTCATCCAATGAGGAGAGCTGCCCTTCTAGCTCTGACCGCTGTTCAACCGATCCGAGGTTCGATAAAGCAAGGATCATCAACTTGTCTTTGAAATGCTTCATTGAGGTTCTTTGTAGCCGAGCCAGCTGCTGACAGTGACGGTCGTAGACCGCTTGTGGAGCAAGAGCTTCGCCAGAATAATCGTCAATAGCGAAGTTGACGAAATGGTTGAGCAGGTTATAGAAATCACGGAAGAGGGCATTCTCGGGATTAAGAAATTGCTCCGATAGACGGAGAACGGGCAAAATATTAAGATCTTTGAGCAATGTGTTCACGTAGCGCCGAGTTGGGAGCTGGCTCAAGAGGTCGACCAGCAGTTCCATGAAACGCTCACAGTAAAGTAGATTCTCAGACTGTTCCTTATCTGAGCCGTTCAGTCTCTTCATGAAATCCAACAGCATGGTATATAGCCAAGATCGTTCAAATCGCATCTTCGCTTTAGTTGGCTCATCTCCAGCATCATAACGCTTTCCAGATGCTCTCCAGGCTTTCTTCAGGGCTGGAGATTGCGCAATACATTTCTCTCGGGTTTCATCACTGGCCAGGTTGTGCCAAATCGAAATGGAGACGAGCGGGGCGCATTCTTTCCGGATCAAGACGTTCTCGAGAGATTGAAACGCGCCAATGATGAATGAGATAATCGAGAGGCGTGACTGAATTGGCAATGAAGGATCAATGCTCATTGATAGGATTCGATGGAATAGACTCGAAAAATCGTCGCCGCGGTCCGAGAAAATGTCTGTATCTATCATTAGTCTATGATTCGATATTCAACCAGTCCACGCGCTGTCGCATTCACTCACCCCAAATCGGAAGGTGTTCGCGGTATTTCACGCTTACAATTAGCGCGATCAAGAGGACGTGATGATTCGAAGCATCTTCAGTATACGTCGGCCAAAGGAACCTGCAATCAAGTTAGCCCTGCGGGGTGGTTGAACTTCTCCGACATCAAGCGCGGGGGCACCCATACTTCTCCAGAACATTCAGATTCTCCAGAGTTAGCAGTGACCGAGTGGTGAATCCATCTTCCTCTAGCGGATCCCACAATTGCTGCTTGATCACCTCTGGCTTCACCTTGCGAACCTTGACGTCTAACCAGTGCGCCTTGGCCAGCTTCAACCAGGGGCTATCCTCCCGGAAATCCACAACCGTCGGCCTCAATTCGAGACTCTGCGCCATCTCCGCTCTCGATTGTCCCTTATTTTTGATAAACGAGGGCTGTTTCGAGGGCGCGAGGAGGGAACTCTGCAGGTGTTGAAGTTGCGGCCGCGAAGCTCGGGGAGCTTTTTCAGCAAGTCTTGGCATTCGCTCTCCGCCGAGCCGCAAGTGCAACTCCCTTTCTGTTTCTTGCTTCCTACCACTTCTCTTTTGCACCGCAGCTCCTTAACGTCAATTACACTGCCCGGCTCACTTCTTGTTGGGACTGGGATCATGGCGCTCCCGGAAATCGACGCGGTGTCTGTTTATAAATGGCTGATCGACCACCTTTTAGAACGCGCGGTTCAAGTTAAGCCTGATGGTCAGATTGAGCCCCCATTGACTGAGGCGCTCCTGGGCAAGACAATTTGGAAAGCTCCAGATGTAGATAAGGAGGAGGCGGTTCAGCGACTCAATCAGCAGACGCGGCTAGCTGCTGTAGAGATTGCGTTTAGGGATACGTTCTATCGCATTTTGGTATGCAAGCGTTCTTTCTTTGGCGAGAGGCGACATTGTTTGGATAACTAGCTAACAAATGGGTTTTTTCTATTAGGCTTCTACGTCCATCAACGATCCTGCTTTCATTAACATCTGGAATCTTCTCGACATCGTCTCTATCTTTTCTGACAACGGTCCGTACTTTGGTTCCTTCACGAGATTACATGTGGCACCCTAACATTACCAATAGAACAATGTGAACCTGGCTTGATCTTTTGGCTCATTGAAGAGCTGCTCGACAGTCAAACTATCGATGGCTGTCGCACAGTCTTTGATTATCTCGAGTCCCGACGAGAAAGAAACATCAAGGTTTGTCCGCTCGCCTTATGGACTTGCGCTTGCTATGCGTCTGAAATATGCTAATGTGCCATAAAGAAACATTTCAAACAGAAAAGTTTGGTTATTTTGAGATCCTGCAACGAGTTACTACGTCGATTGTCACGCGCAGAAGATACAGTGTTCTGTGGACGAGTGTTTATATTTCTTTTCCAGAGTTTCCCGCTTGGCGATAAAAGTTCAGTCAATCTGCGAGGCGAGTTCCATACGGAGAATGTCACCACATACGATGAAATCACGAAGCCCGCCATTGAGAATGAGGATGAGGATATTACGATGACGGAAGGCAACGAGAACTCTACAACGGATGGCCAGACAGAGGCGGTTACGCCAGCCGAGAATCCCGAGACGGGAGCTTCATCAGACGGTCCTTCAACGATTCCTAAACTCGTCGTTTCCGAGGGCAAAGACAAGAAGTCAAAAGAGCCTATTGATTTGAATGCACTCTACCCCATGTTTTGGAGCTTGCAGGGCTATTTCTCCTCCCCAACCAAAACTTTTGAGCCCGAAAGATTCGAGAAATTCAAAACCGGACTGGAAGCTACACTGTCAGCTTTCAAGAGCATAAATACCGATCTTGAGAACCAAAGATCACAAAGATCCTCGGAGGAAGCTCGGAAATCGACGAAGCGCAAACGCACTGGAGATGAAGCCGAAGTCGGCACTAGTTTCAACCCTAAATACCTTACAAGCCGTGACCTTTTCGACCTGGAAATCAGTGACATGGCGTTTAGGCGGCACATATTGGTCCAAGCTCTTATCCTTCTTGATTTCCTATTGTCCCTCACGCCCCAGGCCAAATCTCGACAAGTCGACCTGACTAACAAATCCGTCCTGTACGGGTTTATGTTGAGTGATAATGACGCAAAGTGGGCTGTCAGCATGAGAAAGAACATCGAAAATTACCTTCGTCAGGGCAATGGTGGGAATTTCTACTATCGTATGGTCGACACTGTTTTATCACGAGACAAGAACTGGGCACGATGGAAAGCCGAGGGCTGTCCGCCAATCGAAAAGCCAGCCATAACGATACCAGAATACTTGTCTGCTCGTGACCATGCAACTAAAGCATACGCTGATAAGCGGATGCGTCCATCGCCAATGGGATCGTTGGATTTGAAGTTTCTCTCCGACGCTGAAGCACTCGCCAATATTGAGCGACTAAAGGAATCCGATCGTTATTCAGTTCCTCCTGCCGACACATTCATGATGAGCATGTTGGACGATGACATGGACATGGACATGGCGCAATCTCAAGACGACAAAGATGCTGCTTTGAGGTCCAAGTCCAGTAAAACTTGGCGTATCCTTCGTTTGTCTGCAAAGACAAAGCTTGCAGCCTTTGATCGAATTGATGATGGCAAGAACCTGAACGCTCTTTTTGAAAACGCCCCAGCGCCTACCGAAACCCCACAAGCAACAGAAGCAGCAGAGTCGCCCGGGCTCGCCAAAGAAAGCTTGCAAGGAGGTGGCGACGGAAGTCAAGATACACCAGATATCTCTGGCGAGAATAACAACGAGATGAATCAAGAGCCCCAAGAATCGGCCAATCCCCCGGGCGAAAGCATGGGTATTGACGCCGGGGTCGCCGCGTCTAGTGCGGCTTCCGGAGTTATTCCCAAAGAAGAGCCGGCGACGTGATGGCAAACCGGCATTGGTGCATGCCAAACTTTCTCCAGGTTGCTTTTGCCCCCTTTTCGATAGTGCGGAGCAATACCCGCAATGGGCATCGTTTCGCGAACAGGATGCATCGCATCTGCCAAGTTTCAATGGTCAAGGGCTGGTGCGGAGTTGTCCAATGCATCTAGTACCGTGATATGTACTTGCTGCTTGGTTAACCTCCAAGTTGCGATGTATCGACTTCAACATCAAGGAATGGGCCTTTGCCCCTCTTTGGTGCACATTGTACAGTATCTACAGGGTCATTTATTTGCCCTTGTCCGACCTGCATGAATTCCTACCTCTGGGGCTATAGATTGACTATACTCCATCCAGCAAGCGGTACCTGCTGAAAGCTGGCAGCAAACGGAATGGACAATCGGCGTTTGCAGAGACTTCACTCACCAGGCTGCAAGAATTTTCTTTGCCGATCAGCAGTGCATATCAGACCATATCCAGCCAAACGGTTGCATTTTCGAGGTCTCAGTTGATGTCTTTGAGTTTGGGGCTTAGCGAGGCAGTGAAATCGGTGGATTCAACGGCGATCAACAACAAACTAGTAGCACCGGATAAAGAAAAAATTTCATTCCAACCTCGAACCGAATCGGGCACGGTAGACTAGTGCCGAGAATTGTACTGTACAGCTATCAACGGGAATCCCAAACTAGCAACATAGTCAGGTACTGACGTGGGGATCGTGATCCTCTTACTGGCTGATCGCCAACTCTATTGAAGATGTAAAAAAAGCCGTTCCTGCATGATATTCATGTAGTTTGCCAACAATATTCCCCCTACACCACATTAAGCTTGCCCCATATCTTTTCTCAAAAATACAACTCTTTAGAAAATTTACATGACTCCTCTTTGTAGTAATAGCCTCGGAACTACGAATCCTTTGCCCCTGACTACAGAACTAAAAGCAAGACTAAAAACCCGGTTAGACGGTCGAAGCGTCGCAGCCACGTTTCAGTTTCACACATCTAAACCTGGCTAAATGGGCAATGGATGGATTCGGTGTTAGAGAAACTTCCTATTACACGAGATAACGAAACGAGATTAGGGAGCGAGTGGACTCTTGAGACAAATGTTTTGGCCCCTGAGCCTACTGCAACACGCCTTTTCTGTCAAAATTGTGCATGGAGTTAAGCATACAGGTTTTTGTAAAGTTGACGAGGCGAGTACTTAGGGCTAGCAACATGACTCATGCAAACAATTCACCACGCATCCAATGTATTATCTACATAGTACATAAATGTGTAGTATGGTTTGCAGCAATAGACACTCGGTGCTCGGTGCGAGTGGAGGTTCCGATCAGGTCCCAAGTTCGCATAAATCTTCTCGAAAGAAAGCAAGCGTCCGACGCACTGTTCACAATGAGGTGCCCTCCCACGGAGTCCACAAACAACGGCCCACTCGGTGATGTCGGAGTCTTTCTGTCTCCACCAGGTGGATCCATTTGGACGCTATCGTCTGAGATCAGGAAGACATTGTCCGTGCTTTACAAAGTTCCTCTGATCTAGTAATGCACTGGCCAATTTCAAGCTAACGCTGTTCTTCGAGTGCCAAGGGTAACCTTGGAACTATAGCCTCCATGTGCATGTGTCCGCGTACATTTACGCAGTATGTAATATGTATTGAGGGGTGGCCAAAATTGTGATTTCAATAGCTTCGGAGCAATGCTTGTTTAAATGCTAGCATTTTTTGTCTAGTTCTTATCTTTTCGTCTTGCTTCGCGACGTTTTCCATTTTGGGGGGCCTTGTCTTCTATCCGATCCATGGAAATGCTGAGGCCTGACCTGTCAACCCAACTTTCAAAACTAAGGCCCGCCTCGAAACAATCGCGTGGTTGAATTATCCCTAAGGGATAAGCTAAGCTCCAATTTATGTGATCCCTGGTGTATCCGCGGTACGGGAATTCTCCGGTTGATAGTATCAGGGCCATGCAAAATTGCGTGCATATGTATACTCCATACCGCTTCCCTATACTGTATGTAGACCTGGTCTTGGGGAGGGTATTAGAATCTTCTGCCCCTTTTGATCTACAGGGCACATCTCATCGGCCCATTTTGCCGCCAAGCGGAACCTCTTACATGTACTAAACCGATTGTATACAATAGCGAGTGGCTTAGGAGTACAGTACATAACAATGGCCTGCGATCGGCTTGCGTCATCCTCCGGTGGTTTCGCCTCGGCGCGATGACGACGTGCATGCACACGATGCAAAATGAAAGGGAATGGTCCTATCTTGGCGGCAAAGAAACCGAGATTAAAGTTGTGCTGCGATCGATGCTGCGATCGAATTCCCCGCAGTTGTTCTGGAACAGTACATGACTCTCGTAGTGGGCTCGGGGACGATGGTGGCTGTCTGACAGCGGTGTCCCAACGCTCTGACCATGGAATAAGGCCGTCGAGACTGATGGTATTCACCATTCTTTAACCCTTTCCAATTTCCCGTAATCCGGTTTTGATTTTGGTTGTTAGTTATTCAAGTTGGGGGTGGATTTGATATTGTAACCTCCCCGCCATAGGGACCGCGTCATGATGGCCTGAAGGGGAAAATGAGACAGAAGGCTCGCAAGGTATATTCTTGCGATCGACGACGTTTCGGCCGTAGCTACAACTCGCTACTCATTGTGATTCGGGATAGGGGCCAACGGTTCCGAGTTTTCTCCTCCGAAACCCGTGCGAGGCGAGACGAGTGGAGACCGTTTAGCGGATTCTCGCGTGGGCTCGGATTGATCGTGTGGAGCAGCGTCTGTACTCCGTATTGTACATGTACATTCGTACGAAAAGGAAGATGTTGGCGCACCCCCCCCCCCCCCCCCCCCTTTAAACCCGGGGAAATTTTTTTTTTTAAATTTTAAAAAAAAAAAAAACTCTCTCATATTTTTTGGCCGGGAGTGGCACTGCTGTGACCTCACTTTATTGAGAGAGGAAAGATTTGCAAAGCATGAACTACAAGGTGATGACGACGATAGTGGTGCTGGTGATGGTGGTGTTTGAGAATATTTGGTGGTTCTCACTGGCAATGTTTTAGGGCAAGGAGGGTCACGCACCGTGGCTTATCTCGGCATATCCGGGTCACAGGTATATGTGCTTCTACAGTACGGAGTACATTGTACAGTACATGTTGAAGTAGACATGTGTCCAAGGCTGTAGAATAATCTGGAAGGCTAAAAGGCCCACTGCAGATTCTTCATCATTGATTTTCAGATCGCGATCGATCTGAAATTCCAGGAGGACTTCATTTCAGCTGTGACTTGAAGTGTTTCACGCTTTGTATGTGGAGATTCAAGGAGTGCTTTTGTCGGTGGATACTAGACCTTTCCGAGCCACGGTTGGCCCCGAGCGATGCTAGTGCCATTTTAGGGACGGAGTACGTGCAGTCGATGTACAGAATACAGTACTCTACACTGGAACCTTTACTCATTCGTTCCTCCATACTCCGTTCCTCGTCCACTTCATCGCATGTAGTTGGTTAGAGGCGTATGTAGTTCAGGGGTAGACAAACTGCGGCTCAACGGAAAATTAACTGTGTTAATTATCCCGTCAATCCAGTATTGTTTTGTTTCAGGGCTCGCCGCTAAGGCCAATGGGCTTTTTGATATTATCTTAGGCATACAAGTTCCATGGATGATCGCCGGGCCTCCCATTTGGACCATCAAATGAATGCCTCGTTTTGTAAAAAGGAAGAAGAAAAAAATAAATAAAAAGAAAATCCCTTGGATACTAGCTTCTTTTTGGAATTCTCATTTATTTAATCATTATTGATTATGTATTTATTTTATTTATCAGTTTAGTCTACTTCCTCCTGGACCACCCCGCCGGGACCATCCACACTCCCCTCCACCTACATCCAGTCTCTTCAATCTCCGGCGGGCAGCTCTTTGACTGGCTCATCCATGGTTTACCGCCCATGAAGTGCTCAGCCTGACCTTCCACATGGCTTGTCGGTGGAAAAAAAGCAAAAAAGCAAGGGAAAAGCAATAGAAAAATGGCGACCAGGGTCTTGTCCTCAATCCTGTCTACATAGTCAAGTCCAATTGGCTAGTGGCTCATGCAGCAATATCAGACTTTGGCCACACTGTCGAGCCATATCCACTAATATCCACGTCGGAAAATTTTCTATCGCTCATAGCGCTAGTTGCCCGTTACTGTGGGCGTGACATACGAACGGGCGAACGCTCATGTCTGTCTCGGTAGAAAAGCATTGTAAAGCATGTACAGCCATAGCCCGTGGAGTCCGCCTCGTGGGCTCATAGTGGGACCCCGGGATCCATCAACCCTTTCTCCTAAAGTGTAGAATACGGAGTATTTTGTTTATAATCTATCACACCAACGGCAAATGTTCATCTGAGCTTGTCTGGGTCCAGGACTCAATCTTGAATCCCAAGTTTCCACCGGAGAAGAGGGGCCTTTTTCTCTTTTTCAGCTCGGACAGAACCGCCATTTGCCACAGGACCCAGTACTGGCCGTGGTCATAAGTCGTGACTGGGGACAGGGAGAGAGAGGATCCATGTGCTCGGTGCACGTTTAATAGTGCCGGAGGGTGATTCCAAGGCTGGATCCCGTACTTTGGTTATGGATTTTTGATATATTATCTCCGAAAAGTAAAGTCATCCAGCCTTATAGACAGGTACGCCCTGAGTTTGAACAAAATAACTAGTAAGACAAAGTGTAAGAAGTACGTATACACGGAATAAACTAGTTAACTGTATCAGAATGATCCTTTGCAAGATCGGGTTTAGGCCTGATACTCCCGTTTCCTGGCCGTTTTGGAACCCGGGGTTACATCTCTGGGACTAATCCACAAAGAGGATCTTTCGCCTCCATAGATCGCTGATCTCTGCCAAGTAGACGTGCGTGTAGGCATTTGCTGACCAGCCTGACCTTCCAAGGTTGTGTGCACACTCCCTTTCCTGCCCACCCACCTTGTTCCTTTCAAGTACTACTATGTATTTAGTATCTTTTTTAGAATAGTGCTTGTCAATCTTCTTTTTGAGTATCTTCAACTTTGACGCCATCTTTCTATCTTTCCCTCTGTTCAACCAATATCTGTCTCGATCTAACGGTCTTTTCCAAACTAGTTTTGGCCGTTATTGACCGTTTCAAAGATCGTCATCTTACAAACCCACCTTTATATCTTCTTCCTTACTGGTGTCATCATATTGGACTTTTCCCAGTGGACTCATCCGGTAGCCATCTCTATTTTCCTTGTGGACCCTGGCGGCACTGCGGGCGTCCATTTACTATCATAAGACGACCGCTATTTCCACTGCCTTCGCTTGGCCCGCTCCCCTCTTCCTCTTTCTTTCGGCACTAGATATTTGGCTCTGGTGACCAATTGCTCATCCTTTTACCTTGGCTGCCAGTCCTTGCAAGCCAGTGCTTAGTGGTCTACGCCCTTTTTCTTGTGCTCAGTCCACTACCTATCAACGTAAGGATCTTCATAGAAGGAAGCCAAAGTGTTGAACTGTGATCCAGCAAAACTTGGAGCACAAAGTGGCCTGTTGTCCCGCCTTTCTTGACGTCGTTTGCACATTCAACCTTGCACTTTGCATCTATCGGCTCTTACGGAAGCCCACACTTCATCTCGAGGATCCCCCCTCTTTTGACCAGATCTGATATACATCCGAGGCCACGCCTTAACTGATCCGGCACCCTTCATTCCGTTAAATTGCAGAACCCTGAGTCTGTTGCGCAAGCGCCCCGACATTTCGATTAGACCCACCTTCGTCTCATCTCGGGGAAACAGCACATTAGTTTCACTTTGTCCCTTTTTACCTTTTCTCCTCTATTTTGTTAGAGGTGTTATTTGGTTTTGTTTTGAAATTTCGTCAGGTTCCATATCTTCGTGGACATTGACGTCGATATTGATCTTAATCTTGTCTTTTTGATCCCATCAAGAAAGAGGGCTTATTCGAACTCTGAACATGTCAATCGGCGGCCCTTGTCTCTGGGTGCCATCTTTATCTTCACCAGTTCCGTCTCCTCTGTCGGCTGTTACGTCCCATTTCTCTGCGGTTGGTCGTCACGGAGAGCGGGCTTCTTCACTTCCAAGGACTTCCGCATCACAGTCGACAGTTCCAAGGGAACTAGCATTGAGTATTCCTTCAACCGGACGGTCTATTGAGATGCAACAGGCTGGTGCGAAGGCCGAGAATGCCTCCACCACCTCAGCGCCTGTGATCACGGCTGGCTCGGCATCTTATGGGGGAGAAATCACATCGCGAAGCATATTCAGCCCGGCGGCCGGAACCGGAAGAGAGAATACACTTCCTCGAGTGAAAATGGACATTCCCGAGAAGAGTCATGTTGATTTTTCAATGTCGTCTTCTCAAACCGGGTCAAGCTATTTGGGAGATGCATCAGATGCATCCCAGATGGGTCTTGACTCAAGGGACGACCAGGACAACGAGTCCACCGTAAGTCCCACTGATGAGAGAGTTGATGACGGTGAAGAGAGCAAGTCACCATCATTAGAAAAGAAGAAGATGAAGCGATTTCGGTAAGATGGTCCAGGCGAGGTCACGGAGAAGGTCTCAGTCTTGCAGGAACACAGTACTTACTTTCACCAGGTTGACACACAACCAAACACGCTTTCTTATGAGCGAGTTTACTCGCCAAGCACATCCAGATGCCGCCCATCGAGAGCGTTTATCCAGGGAAATCCCTGGCTTGACACCTCGCCAAGTTCAAGTTTGGTTTCAAAATAGGTAAATTTTCCACTCCTCAAAGTAAGCTCGGATTGTTCCTAACCATGTATCACACCTCAGACGAGCGAAACTCAAACGACTCACAACGAATGATCGTGAGAGAATGTTGAAATCGCGAGCGCTGCCAGATGACTTCGACACGACGAAGGTTTTACGTACGCCCTTCGAGAGCAGGTCGACCGGTCAAACACCAGTAGCATCTCCACACGATTATGGCGTTCCAAATCCTGATTTCGCAGCATTACGATCACTGCGAACGGATTGCTTTCAACGCCCGAATGAGGATGAATACCTTGTCTCACCTCTCAGCTCAGCATCTACCGCGGGAACTTACATGTCTTCTACTGGGCAAGGGCGAGCAGATGGCCTACCCCAGCCATCGATGATGTTTGGACGTCCAGTGGCGTCTTCATCGATGTCAGATCTTCACAGGACGATTAGAAGTGACTATTCGATCACCCGGTCTAATAGTGTCTCGGATGCGACTTCTCAGCCACCATCATTTCACCCTGGAATGCATCTCCAAAGCAGGTATCCCCCGGCCCCAGGTCAACAAGGGCTTCCTTATGGACGACAACCGATGGAATACGGTGTCTCCCGAAATCCTGGTGCAATGATGCCAGGCTACGAGCAGTCTCAATCCTTTGAAGGATCGGTTTCGCCCACAGAATCACAAGGGAACCAAATGCATTATGAAATGGGTAATCTCGGTTTGTTCCAACCTCACACCAAGCCCAAAAATGGAATGAAAGATTTCTAACTTGAGGATTTCTAGGTACTCAACCACCGAACTATCAGTCTCACCTTGCAATGTCTACACCGAAGGATTATAGTGGTCTTGGGATGAATTCACAAATGCCACAGGGTAGACCAATGCCTTCTTTGCAGTCACTTCCTGTCTCTGCACCACAAGGCTATCGACCTTATTCATATGCCAGTCCCGCTACATCCATGGGAACAACACCTTATACACAATCCAATGCTTCGACATTGAGCCTCCCTACCTCATTCGCTCCAACCGAGTCCGGTGCAACTGCTCAAGATCCCATGCAGCAAAGTCAACACAATCTCGACACATTCCGAAATAAATTCAACAATCAACCCTTTAACTACTCGAGTTATATCCAGCAATAATGGCTTGAAAATGAAGTGTTATACTACGCGGGCAGGACCACAGCTATACTCTCGACGTTACGCCCATTAAATATGGTCTCGATTTCCTGCAAATTTATCTTTCAATCAGCGACTTTTTACTCTTCGAGTTTGTCTTTTTTCTCCTCTCTTCGTTTGACTTATTTTGCCACTAGGCCATTTGATCTACATCAGCGTGTTTTAATCTTAATCTTTCACCAGCCTTGTCTTTGATACTTTTCCTGCTCTCTCTTTTATCTCTGTTTCGTCTGCGGTTTTTTTTTTTCATTTCCCTTAACATTTTGAAAACTGTTTCTGTCTGCATTTCTTGGTTTCGGTAAAATTGTCATTTATGGGTTCGGTTGTTCAGCGTGTCGTTATATTGTGCTTCTATCGTCTTATCTTTGGGACATTTACATTGGCCTCATTTACCAAGAGAGAGTATTTTTAATGTTAATTACTACTCTCATTCTATGTATACACTACTATAAATGGTTGATTTTATCAGTCGCGAGTGCCGTGAAGCATTTTTACATGAGCCTAGATTTCATTTACTAATTAAAAATTGAAACGCAACAAGACTCCAATGCTTCACGGTCTGTTGTTTGTCATGAGAGCATATCTTCTTTTGCGTTCATGGGAAATTGAAATTCAAAGCTCGATTTTGACTCCAAGGCTTATTAATAAGATACACTACAATCGTATTATGTACTATGATAGTAGTACTACTGTAGTTAGTAACTCCATTGCCTTTCAACCTGGATACTATGATAACAATGTACATAATCCCTGTGTATAATTTAGAACTTGAAGTCGAAGTTGCAGTTCGATTTTGAATGTTTTAACTCCTAATAATACCTGAAGTAAGCCATAATGTCGGAAATACTAAATAATAAAAATATCTTATTCCGATATCCAGCGTTTCAAATCCTTTTGATCATTCCCGATACTACATAATAGCAATAGATTTGAAGCCGTGCCTCAACAGATTCACATGACACTAGAGCCAAGCATCACGAGTGCTCTACTAGTAACATTTAATCTGAACTAGGGCACCAATCATAGTTCCCATTCACATTATTTCCCCACCAGGACGGAAAAGGATGTGATTTCCCACCAGCGCCGAAGACCGCGAATGAGAGGATAAATAGGACAGTCAGACTGGCACCATCGAATGCACCGGTGATTAAATACGAATAGTCCTTGAAAACTCGTGGCTTGTAGTTGCGAAGATAGTATTGAACATAGAAACCGGCAATTGTCCATGTTAGAAGAACACAGGTCTGACTTTGGTTATAGGGGATATAACCGGCGAACTGAATGAACTGTGGTATATTCACCTCCGACACGTCGAAGTTGCCGATTTTAGGGAAAATCTTGTGATTATCAGCTTGATATTTTGGATATATTGTCGAATATTACATACTTGATAGAAAACACGATGGACGACGACCGCTCCAGCGCCGAGTGCAACGCCAATGGGAACCATCTCGTATTGTTTACCGATTTTGTAAAGATACGGGGATAGGGCCCACGACGCGGCGTTGGTGTTGAAAGCCTGACTGGTTGCACCACTCCAGGAAGAGTCTCCGTTGCCGTCAACGAGAAGCTCTCGATTGCTTGTGACAATAGTAATCATGACTGCGTAATTGATGAATCCCCCAAGAATGGTCCCATACATCTGAGTGAGAAACATGATTCGTGGAGGAATCTTGACTGTAAACTTCGTTAGTACCAGCCTTCTCGAATTACATATCTTTAGATCATCAGTTCACGATATTGAGTGCCACTTACGATACTCGCCCATTTTCAGATCGTTCGAAAGATTCACAGCATTCGAGATTACGTTATGCGACCAAGCCGCGAAATACATGTTTCCTATCGGACGACCAGGAAGCATAAGACCTGCTAGCATTTTCGAGATATTGTTCGTTGCAATACCATTCCCGTAGCGAGAGTAAAGAATGGTGCTCTAAAAACAACACATTAGCATACTTAATCTTTCGAGTACTCGGCCTGAGCGCGACTCACGAATGGCGCGATAATGATTCCCACGATCAAGGAGACCACGTAAGCCCAGGCTGGTAGAGTGATATTCTCTTTGAGAACAACAATCAAGCCGAGAACAAAACTACCCACAAGAACGATAATATACCACCACCAGGGCGTCTCCTTGTAATGCTTGGCCATGTGTTCGTGGTGTCGATCATCGAATCGTCCTTCTTTGGCACTTTTGTACGCTCGAATGATATCCTTACCCCAGAACAAGACGCAGTGAACGATCAAGGCTCCGATCTATCTTCATTAGACTTTGAGTTGAAAATAAGTATAAGCTTGGTCATACGTACCGCAGCATTTGCCATGAGCATCGCAAAGGCGAAGGATCCCGTCAGCTTTGGCAAGCCATGCTCGAACAAGGCTGCCTCGTCAAGCACGCCACCAGGGAATACGCTTTCGACAGGATATGTTGTACCGTTAGCGTTGAGAAGTCTTGTTGACATGAAAGGAAGAGACCTGGAATTCCATCCGTTGCCGTAATAGATTCCGATCATTGCGATGAAGCAAGCACCAAACCCTATTGTCTGGTGGAGCTGCAGCTTCAGTGGAAGGGATGTTTGGAATGAGGTGAGCTATAGAGTCAGCATCCATGGGAAGTCTCATAAAATTAAAATACAAGGAATTGATCTTACATATTGCCAGTCAAATGAAAGAGAGAACAGACCCAGTCCTTCGTTGTTGGTCGCTCCGCCAAAGATGTTAGTCAACGTTTCGGCCTTGGAACCTGTAGCTTTCTGTGCAGCCAGACACTGTAATGACAAGTTAATGGATGTTCGTAAAGCAATTTACTTGTACGAAAGCAGGGCGGGTAAATTCACATACCGGGATAGAGACGGAGTTCAGCCATGGGAAGATATAAGCCGGAATTATTTCATATAGAGACATTCCCGTGAAAGCATACCAGAAGTACCTGAGAGGCTTCGAGTTCTTCACCTGTTGCCAATGAAGCCCCTGTAGGGTTTTGACGGTGGGAAGAGTACTCCAATACACAGCTTCGGTGTGCCAGACAGCAATAGGCCGCATAATACCACAAAGTCCGTAGCCGAAAAGTCCGATTGATATGGTACTCAGGATGATCGTGGCAGCACTGAGAGGAAGATTATAGAATAGGTTCTGTGCTGCGAATACCTGAGATACGGAGGAGACATTTGACGCAGAATTCGCAGTGATGGCAGTAATCGAGTGTTCTTTTAGAGACCATGGGCCGGGATTGACGAACTTGAGTAGAAGAATCCACCAAGGTAGTTTTCCTTGGCCGTTCTTCGCTCTCCATTTCGACTCGAATTTATCGCCTCGAGGGAGTAATTGAGCCCATGCATTGCCCACGAAGTAGGAGATGAGAACGATAAAAGTTCCTTGGATGGTGACTAGAGTAGGTTTGAACTGGAGGCTCAAGTTAGCTGTATTTCCCGAATGAGCTTTATTTAGTTCACTCACTTGGTAAATCTGGTTCATGACGGCTTGGAAACAAGCGAGTCCAGTAGCCAAGATGATGCTTCGAAATGTCAAAACATTATCGAAATCATCGCGTAAAGGTACCAAATGAGTCGCAGCATCGGCACCAGTGATGATCACCACATCTGCGCTATCACGATCACGTTCAATGCTGGGAACTCGGTCGGATTTAGCATTTTGTTCTCCAGACAGCACATTCACAGCTGCCGTCTTCTCATCTGAGGTCTCTATTCCAGAGATCGACAGATTGGGGCTCTTCTCAGATGAGACGGCGATGTTTGAAGCCATGATTGTAGCAGTCAATCTGCAGATACCCCTAGCAAGACCGGTTAAAATGATGGTGCATTCCGATTGCCAGAACAGGCATGCCTCTTATAGAGATCAAAATGAGAAAACAGATACCGTGAAAAAAGTCCGGTAAGTTACTGATATCATTCAAGTTGGAAATTAGCCATCGCGCTTAGAAAAAAGGGCCTTTGTGATTTTTCTTGTAACTAACTCGTCTCAGGATTCTCTGGCGAATTCAACACTCTTCCAATGTGACCCAAAAGGGTGTAACCATTCCTTTTCTGAAGTTAGTAATGCTACCTCGAAATCTGGGGTCAACTATTCGTCATTCGCGTTGCAAATGGTTCGTGCTGTGATGTTTCGTGACTTGATGGTTTATCTTGAACCAATGGCTTCGCATCATGATATGTACATGGATGTACTTGGACTGGAGGACAGATAACACAACATTGAACGTATTGTTTATTTGCGCTTCAATTCACTATCATCATACCCAAGTCTCTTCAAGTGACTGTCTATTTGCATTACTAGGTGAGATTATTATAAATTTGCCTGACGCCATCCGCGCTGCCATCTCGCGTTATCCGGTCAATTTCTGACGCGATCGCGTGGCGTTGACATCCGACGATTTCCAGAATTTCCCTGTTGTCACATTTGCCTGAAATAAACTATCCAATCAGAAATCTTTTTTTGTTTAGGGCTGGTTCCTGTAATGGAAACACATCGGAGAAAGAGAGGAACTCCGACGGGGTGTAACATGGACGGGTTGAGACAGGAAAGAGTCGGACTTTTTATAAACACCTGCTAGGAGTTTCGGAATATTGTTTGTTCCTTGTAATACCATTCCTCTAGTGAGAGTGAAGGTGTACAAATCTTTCTGGGGCTACGTAAATGAGGGAGATGCGCTTGCATTGGATCTGAGGAACATTTCGATGTGGAAAAGTTTGCACACCAAACATTCCTCATACATTCAAATTCAGCTTCTCGACTGCCAACATTAGATCTCCAACTTGGCCCATGCCTGCTTGATCGAACGTAGCGAATGCACCACCGCGTCCATGATAGAGGCCTTCGGTCAGTTTTTCAGGAAGATCATTGAGGTCCTTGATTGACATGTAAGATAGCTCGAGAGAGATACGCGCCCAACCAGCAAACTCATCAGCATACTGCATAAAGCCACGCTTCTCGTAAGAGTCATCCACATCCTGTGGTGGTCCAGGGTCTGGGAGTCTGCACGAATTTGATTGCCAGGCAATCTCCCATCGGTTAAATGCCTTCCTTAGTGGATTTTCATAGGACGGAACCATAGATAAGGAGGATTTCTGGTGAAATATCAGACCGTGCATTGCTAGGGATCGAGATTAGCCACATTCAAATGCTCCTCTGATCGCCTTAACAGCGGAAAATAGCTCACCGGTTGCAATCGTAAACAAATTCAATTTGCTGGCGCCATTCAAAAAGTCTGTCGCTTGGTTTGAACCATCAGCGCACAATCGACGAACCGTGTCCACCAGTGAAATAGACCTAGAAGACAGTCCTGGATTTGAGTGAGTGGCAAGCAAAAACTCAGGATGAGAAGATGCTTGAAACCAGGATTCCGAGCATGTGAGATCAATTTGCATTTCCTGAAGCATAATTCGTGGTACTGAGTTGTGAAAAATTACAAAGCCGGAGTCGAGCAAGAAAACATAATTGAACGTCCTGTTAAGACCAGTCAAGAGTCGGGATCAGTCTTTTTGATACTTTACTACAGTAGAAATATATGACGGGGTTAACCACGAACCTGATGATTTCCTCTGTTCGAATCCATTCTCGCCATTTGCATTCGTCAAAGTCCGAGTCAATCAATTGATCCTTGTGCGTAGCTCTGGATAGCCCCATGGCTCTTGTTACCTTCATTAATTAGGACTGAACAGGAAAATTAGATATAATGAAGATGTTTGCGTACCGAGACAAATCTTGTAAATTGATCACGCTGAATGCGAACTTTTGATTCATCTTTGCCTTCCCATTTCTGCATGATGCAAATCAGATATGTTGCTTGTAATATGCTAATCTTGGCCGTGGTATGCTCATCGTCTTTTTGGGCCGTAGGTTTTTCTGTTCTTGTAGTTGGTGTTGATGAAAAGATAGGTTGAGAGAAAACAATGGTTTCAGCAATATCAAGCAGCGATATCGCTATCCGGCGATCTGCCTCGGAAGATGATGTGCAACCTCCCATGAGAACCATATTTGCCAGAAGTAAAGGCGAACAACTCTCAACTTTGAAGGTTGGTCTGTGCAGGATCGGGCAATGAGGATACCAGCGATCCCAGAAAATATCCAGTGAGCATAGAACATGTTCTGGCGAGAAGAAGCTTTTCACACTAGCCATAGTTATACAACCCTCTGTAATTTGATCACAGAAAGGAGCAAATATTTCCCAAATGTGTCCACATTGAATGTTCAAAGCATCAATCGTACGGTCCGCTCTTGAGGGACTGTTCAATCGAGATAGGGGCCCTTTCCCCCCATCTGGCCACAGGGAAATCTCTTCTAAAAGATAGTCCCAAGGGTTCGACGCTCCGTGATTCGCTTGAAGGGCGTCATCTGCGGAATCTGACGTGGCTTCTTCTACTATATCCATCATGAATGATCGATTGCAATTGTACCCTTGATTGATACCAGCAGCGTGGGTAAATTTCAAAAGAAAATCAAATTGTCGTCGACTGGAAAATCCATCTTGATCTTTCAATTGGCAGATTCCGAGGGCTACATTTTGCTGGTGATTCGGAATTTGAGAGACATCCTCACTATCCAATACATCGGTTTCGATGGTGGGAGCATGCAATGTTCTCCGTTTCGTCCGAGTGTATGTACATTCGGACTCTCGGAGAGCACATTCGGCACATGGTCTGCCTTGGTTACAGGCGCGTTTGCGGTCCGCACAACGATCACATGCCTGCTTTCTCTTGCCCGATAAACTGCGCTGAGGAATTAGATCACCAGATGTCAACCGACCTGTGCAGGATTTCCAGTGGCGGCGAAGGGTATCACTGTGGGACTCACGTCAGTCAAATCCCTGCAAAATGTGGATAGGGATCAATTCGTGTAGACTTGCCTGCGTTTGAATTCAGAGTCACAGAAACCACAGTTATACGGCTTATTGTCGACGTCTGTTAACAAATTAGTCCGTGTTAAGTGAGTTCCGATGGCTACTAGTTGAGATTATAGTTATCCCTACGCCGTGGTGTGAGGATACAGGTATCATACGTATAGATGCATGTCTCTTGAGATGTTGAGCCTTTCTGAAAGTCTGAGAACAAACAGGACAGCGGAATGGCACGGATTCTAACTCCTGCCCAGGCGTCGTACTCAGCCCCTCCATCATTTGTGCTGGAGCAGTATCAAGCTTATATTCAGGTCATTGGCGAGTAGAGAGAACTTAGCGGGGAAGTTCGGGAATAAATTGGTTTATTCTCTACAGTGAATAACTAGTCGATTGCGGGGATTAATTACTCATCCCCCCGACGAAAATTACAGTATGGCACCGAACTATATACAAATGATCAGTTACCCCAAGCGCCTACTTTATGTATTTTATATGGATATATAAAGAATAACGATGAGAACAAGATGGTTTGAGCTTAAATAGTGCGGAGTGAGTCAACAAAATGTCGACCTGCGCTAGGTACAACGCCTATTTTATTACAAATGTTTCTAAGACGTAATTGGGTACAGGTGTTATTGAATCAGTAGGGCAATATATGCCCTACTAGAACTGCTTTCCGTGCGCTTAACTAGGATTCTGTTAATTCAGACATATTGATAGACTGTAGCGGTCTTGTTCAGACCGGTAGCATAACTATTCTATTGTATGTATTAGGCTGGCGTGAAACTAGCGATGGCAGAACTTATGTGTAGTCACTTGTAAATGTATCAGATGTTTTCTAGAATAAATTACCTATCAATTGTCCTGCCATGTAAACTTTGCCAATGCCCGCCTCTATTATTTCACCGATACTCTGCATTGAAACAATCCCTCCATCTCCCCGATCCCAGAGCTGCGCACTCGGATTTGACCAGTGCTAGATATCGATACAGGCTCGAATTCGAACTGACTGACTAAAGTGGTAAGAGTCTTCAGGATATTTGTCATAGCCAGATTTCTCCCAATGCACATACGGTGCCCAATACTGAATGGAATGAGGAAATGACTCCGGATGGCTTCATCTTTGCCAAGCCACCTGTCAGGTCGAAAGACTGCATGATCCTCACCCCAGATCTCTGGGTTATGATGAAGGGCGTAATTTGAGATACAGACACTGGTCTGTTTTGCATAGCTGTCAGTTTTGATAGGCAAAGACCTCTCGCTGGAATGATATGCAGTTTCGACTTACACCGTATGGGATTTCAAATTCTCCAATTCTCGCTCCACCGAGAGTTCCGACACGCCGCCATAGGGGCATAGTAAATACTGGATTGATCCGAAAGTTCTCCTTGACACATGCCATAGTGTAGGGTAAAGAAGCTTCCAGTCGCTTGATGGAATATGCAATATCCTCGTCTTTCAACGGGTCCAGATTACTGGAGATCTCAGCTACAACTTTGGCACAAATTTCAGGGTTGTGGAAGATATGCCATAGGAGCAGTGTCAGTGTACCGGATGTGGAATGAGACCCTGCAACGCTGATTCTAGTTAGTATGTGATTCCCTTCAGTCATAGGAGGTACTCACAGCATAGCGAAGGCCTCTGAGTTGATCTCTTGCTCAGTCAAACTTGCGCCGGTTTCAACATCTTTGGCGGTGACGAGACTCTGTAGCAGATCTCGACGATTCGAGGCACAATTAATCTTATTTCTGACACATTCAGAACACTTTGTTTTGAGATTGTTCCTACTCTTCACAAGTCTTCGCATCCATGGAATGGGTGACCAGCGGGCGAGTGTTTTTGACAATGACTGAAAGGGCATTTCACCAATCACACATGACAATAGGATGTGGTCATTGATCGCATGTATTTCTTCCGCGTCTCCCTTTGCCTGTGCATTAAATGATCGGCTGAATGCAACCTCACCCAGTATGTCGAGCACAAAACATGAAATGGTGGACTTGAGATCAAACACCTCTCCCGTGCTTGCAAGGGCTCGTATTTTGTCGAGTAGAATTTGAATTTGGCCATTAATAAGTGGCTCGAAGTTCTCAATCGATGCCTGGGAAAATCCATGTGCTAGCTGTCTTCGGCGCATGGAATGAACCTATCACCTATAAGCAAGCTGATATTTAACGAGAGTATGCGGAAACACCCACATCTTCATCAGTGCCTCCAAATAGATTCGGATTGAATGCGGTGAAAGCGTCGTAGAACTCTGTCTTCCCCATCTTTCTTCCACCTTTGTAGATTGTGGAAATGGCTTCGCCGTCCCAAAAATGGAGATGGTTAGGACCAATTCTGATCACCGGTCCATATTGTTGGTGCAACTCGACCAGTTTTTCATGGAGCACGAGCTTATAAACGTAATATGCCTTCCAAATATTCGTCAAAGAAGCCACTGCTGGACCGGGGTATCGTGCAAGCGGATGGAGGAATCTCATGTAAAAAACATATCCTATAACCAAAACACTGACCACTACATAAGCTACCCCGACGGGTCCTAACAAGTCTTCAATCGCGAGAGCTGAGGTTACAAGCATATCTGTTCCGGAAACCGTATTGATGAAAGATGAAATTGTAATATAAAGTGTTGTTCCAGAGGAAATTTCACCTACTAAATAATATATCTCTCTACTATGCTCGACATCCGTCGACGGCAACACGGCTTTCACCCACAAGTTTTAAGGTTCGGGTCTCGAGCATAATGCGGTATTGACCCACCGGCATGCCGGGCCCGCGGGATCCCCCACGCCCAAAAAACACCAGCGGAGTATACAGTAGCGAAAAATATATACGGTAACATTGATATGTTTGAGATGGAGCGGCGCGCCACATTCGAGGATAAACTCGAGTTAATGCATTTCTCTTTTTCTGAACTTTTATGCATCAATTAGAGAACTCAATTTCGTAATAGACGAATCTTTCCAAAGGTGTAACCAGCCCTTCCGTCGGCATTTCCATTACATCGGGTCGATCTCTGCCGCGGGATTTACCCACACGCTTGACTCGGCGCTCAGATCAATTTTACTAAAAGACATAGTAAGTCTTGCTCGTCCTTCGAGAAAACACAATTCTCGATAATTTAAGATACTGATATTTATTGCTCGTGTCTTTTTTATCATTACCGCAATCATGGGGCTATCTGAACTTACCACTCATACCTTCAAGGTTGCCGACGGATTGGCTCTCACAATTGACGTCTCAAAACCGCAAAATGCCTCCATAAACGGAATTGTTGTAATTCATTTCCATGGCGGATTTCTGGTTTGACCTCCAAAAAATCCCCCCTTGACTTTTTACATGGCAGAGTCACTGACAATCTTGAATTTCAACCTTAGGTCATCGGAGAGAAGACAACTTTTCTGCCTTATTGGTTGATTAATGCATGCCATGCCCGTGGTTGGACATATGCAACGGCATCATATCGTTTGATGCCCGAAGCATCTGGTCTCGAAGTTCTTTCTGATGCCGTCGATGCAGTTAAGTGGGTTTACCAGCATATAAGTGACCGCATCATCATCGCTGGATCCAGTGCAGGCGGATATCTTGCATTGGCCACCGCAGCACACCCTGAATCTCCAAATCCCATTGCGGTCCTCTCCATATATGGAATGCTCGATCCCACATGCAAGAGATACATAGAGGCGGGTACACCTCTTCGAGCTCCGATTCCAGATCTACCGGCAACATTAAATGAAATTGACGCCGCCGCGAGAAATGGAAAAGTGATTGACGGCTACGCTTTTCCGGCAAACCCCTCAGCCGATCAACGCTTCAAATGGATTGGTGCTTTGCATCAAGGTGCTAAATATCCTGACCAACTTACGCGGATCCCAGCTCTAGCCAGCCAAATTGCCACACAAGGAATCAACGCGATTCCTGAGCAACATCGAGTCCTATTTCCAGTTTCCTTTGAGTTGAAGCCGGATTTCCCTCCGACGGTTCTGTTGCATGGGACTGATGATGTGCTGGTTGGATATGAGCAGAGTACTACGGTGGCTGGAAAAATGAAACCTCTCGGAATTGACGTCCACTTGGAACTTGTTGAGGGTCAAGGGCACGGATTTGATACAAAAGACATCGATCTTGAGGCCAAAGATAGAGAATATGATGACAACGTGGTGAAAGACAGTCTTCGACGTGTCACTGCGTTTCTGGACAGAGCTGTTGCCAATATCGTTCTTTGAACCTGTTCGCATAGATTACTTAGGAGATTTTACATTCACACTTATTCACACTATACCTGTCGAGCCCCTAATAGGATGCCGCCAATGTAGGCTTCATATGAAAAGTGTAGAGCTATATGACACTAGTAAATAGTGAGATTACTAGCATCTTAGGAATTCCGATATACTACCTGGTTAGGCTTTAATAAATGGATATTATTATGGAAGAGTGTTGCCAATTCAATCTGGAACCGTATTTGGACCTTCGTGGCCCACCTTCTCTTAGCATTTTCCTGGATCATGGTGTACATCATTTTCTGTAGTAAGAATTGAGATACTATAAATTGTACTACTCTGACCAATATACAGATACATGTACCGGCTTGATACATTCAGCATGCGAATATAGGAAAGTTCGGAGAATATCAGGTTTCAAAGGCCCGCATGACAGCCATGCCTGCAATTGAAAATTGTGCAACATTATTGTGTCCTATAACAAAATTAGTTCGGTGATTCATGGCCTCTTGGGGATACTGTATTGACATACCACCGTATAGTACACGCTCCCATCTCACCCTCTTGAGCACCTCTTTGCCCTTATCCCCAGTGATCTTATTCTCCCAGACTTTAACTTCTCTGCTCCTACCATCTTCAATCTTCTCATGGACCAGAGCTCCCGGGGCATCTTTGACTTCCTCGCCGGTAGCAGCAATCCACACACGCCGGCCTTCATACCACGGGATTTCGAAATCGTTCAGAGCGTGCACAATAGTGAGGTCAAGGTCCTTGCTGGTATATTGCAAGCTGGATGCATCAGGATTGGCAGATTCGATACCGGTGAGACGTGCAACTCTTGCTGCCGTATCCCAGTAGTCCACGGTATGGCCGATGATCCATTTCTTGAAACGAGGGTAGCCGATCAAAGGAGATAAGAGGGGAGGGGTGAGCCCCTTGATACTGTATGACTGAATAAGGTTGGGAAGGTTACTGAATGATGCCAGCAATAAGACACCAGCGAAAGGCTCGGCGTTTTTGATTGCAGGTTGGGTAGCTGTTTCGTCCGGAGATCCAAAGGCAAACCTTTCAGCCACAGCTGCTGTGACTGCTGTGCCGAGGCTCTGGCCAGCAATGACAATTTGAGATGGACGGATATTATATGGACCGGCTGTTAGGAAGTTCAGAAGCGTTACACCATCGGTAATAACTCCTTCTTCAGTCGGACTCCCTGTAGAGATTCCAAATCCACGGTAGTCAAGTGCAAAGACATGGACGGGGTTCGATGGAGTGGAGAGTGCCAACATTGAGCTATATATTTGAGGCCGCGAAGCAGACCCCAGATGGGCTGCATTTCCATGGACTGTCAAGTTGATCAATGTCAGCGTATTTGAACAATTCAAGGGGTTGGTAGCTGGAAACATACAGAAGACCACGACTCGGGCATTCGGGTCATTAGCCAAGAGTTTAAAGGCAGGAGTCTGCGTATAGTCCGCGGCAGGGCCAGATGGCGGGTCCTTGGAAAGCTCTTCTTCATGTTCATAGCAAAGATGCAGAGGCATCAAATGCCAACCATATAGAGTCTCATTGTCAGGGGTCCCCAGATTAAAAGGCTGGACCTGAGTATCTGCGAAAGAGTCAATAACTTCTCCGACCTCTGCCATTTAGATGACGTACTCAAAAAGCCGAAGCTCTCAACTTGATTGACATCTTGCCATAGTGTTGGATTAATCTTGTTGGCGTACAAAAAGCTGTAAAGATGTAAGTTCGGGAACAATCTGGTTGAATAATGTTATATCAATACAATCGTTGGACTTGGGGAAATGTCAATGAGCAAACGAAAAGCACATATACCAGACCACTAGCCGCCAGGGACCAATAGGCCTTCTTAAATATTGGTTTCAATTCTATCATCTCGGTTCTGTGATTCCTGGAACGGTTTCCCTTTCCGAGACGGGGATTGTTAAGTTGAAGTTGAAGTCGACCGCGGAGGACTCAGCGATAAGCCCCAACTTTATCGCGTCACGCTTTTTCCCCCTTCAACCTCCCCTCCGCAACTTTCGCGATTTCCTCTCTCCCCAACATTCCATCCAGCAACTTCTTTCTTTTCTTTCTTTTTGTCCACCAGGGTCTTTTTGGATGGGTTTGTCCCAATGGCTGAGAAGCGCAAGCTCCCCCCGCGCGCAGGGCGAGAGCCCGCGGCCAAGCGACGAGTCTCCGAGGCTGTGACAGCAACACCCCAGTCGCAGAAAAAGAAGAAGAAGGAAAAGGCACCTACACCTCGCGCTCCAACTCCACCTCCTGAGCCTGTTGAAGCACCCTTGCCATCCAAATTGAAAGATGGAGATGGCATACCGGTGACGCGCGTGCATCAATCCGCGACTTTGTCAGAGAACGAGTATCAGTCCATCGCAGAAAGGTTCGAAGCCAGGATACAGTCCCATTTTAAAATAGAATACTAACATGAGGTGATCTCTTCTAGTGCCGTCCTACTCGCCTCCTTGGAACGCTCGAAGAAGAAATGGCTCAGTGAAGGCATCTTAGTCCGCTACTACACGAAACCGAAGAAGACGAAACGCGAACAAATCGAGAAGAACAACCCCCCAAAGGAATCTATGACGAGGATTGGACCCTGTGATATCACTATTGGGCCCCATTTATTCGATGCTATGATATATACTGTGAAGGATCCTAATGCGCCGCCACAAATTCAATATGCCCCTCCGCAACGGCCAATGGTCCATTATGGTCACCCAAACTCATTCCAACAATACCAACCATATCCGAATCAGCAGAAACGCCCTCCACATCCATCGACCCCAACTGGTCGGCCTGCGCAGGGATATCCGGGAAGTCACCCGCCGAACCAGCAACGTGGCCCTCAGGCACCTCCGAATCAACAGGGACAACGACCTGCACCGGCGCAAAATGGTCAACCGGGACAGCCCGCGAAGCCTAGTCCAGACCCCGTCATTCAGATGCTTGCCACCCGGGCAGCCGCGGACCCAGAGCTGAAGGCTTTGATGCGAGTGGTTGCTTCTAGCCAAGCTTCGCAAGAACAGCTTCGTGCGTTCCAAGCTCACATCGACGAGCTTAATGCGATCATCAAGGCAAGAGAGCAACAGGAACAAAAACAACAAAATGCCACTGGTACACCGGGACGACCGCAGCCCGCAACTCCCGCATCGCAAAGCAAGCCTACTCCTACCCCTGCACCAGCACAAAGCCCCAATCCCAATTCCCAACAGAAGCCGGTCCCAGAATCCAACAAAGCGCCCCAGGCACAACCGCAAAATCTACCGTCGGTTACCGAGACGCAGACTCCATCCAAAGAACCTCATCACCAGGCATCCCCGGCGCCAAATGTATCAACGCCAACGACGACCACGGCCCTCAAGCCTGCAGAGGCGCCGCAAGCGGGTTCTCAAACTCAGAAGTCCGCCCAGGAACAAACTCAACCGGCCAATAATGAGCTACAGAGCTCAAACGCAACGCCTGTAGTAAAACAAGAGCCGGGTGCAGCAGGGTCAAGCGACTCCCAGGCCAACACTGCAAACTCAACACAACCACCACCTGCAGCATCTACACCTTCGACTCAAACTCCACTTCCCAGCTCTACTCCAATTGGAACGCCTCAGCAACAACAAACTCCTTCAGCTCGCCCTCCTCAACCTCTTACAAACTATCAACAACCGCCACGACCAGGTCCACCTTACCCACCCTATCAGCAGCCATCCTATGGCCCAGGAGGTGCACAGGCCCCTCTTCAATCACGGCCGCCTCAATATGGCTCGCCGACGCCCTACTATCGTCCACATGGTCCACCTCCGCCGCCCGCGCGTGTAGGATATAAGTCTGTCGTCTTTGAGTTCACATCGCCTCTGACTCCCTACGGTAGCAGTACATCAGGCCATGCGGGATCGGGGGATCGGTATTTATTACCGGAACATACAATCCTAGAGTGGATTCCTAATGAATGCACCATTCTGGCTTCTTTCTTGATTGTTAGAAAGGTCGATCCCAACACCCCTTTCCCCATTGAAACCGCCACAGACAATGCCACAGCTCGTGGGAAAAACAAGGGGGGCTCCAAGTCCAAGAAGAAGAAGGTTGAAAAGGACAAAGAGGCACCTCCTAATACGCCAGCTTCAGGCCAACCCGCCGCTACAGACACGCCTCTAAAGCAAGAACCATCTGAAAAGTCAGATCCAAAAGCCAACGGTGTCTCAACGGACACTCCTGCCACGCCTGCTACCCCGAACGAGTCCGCCGCAAAAGAAGTCAATCTCAAAGAATATTGGCAGCCTGTAACCTTCCGTATTCACGCTCAGAGCCCTAAAATCCTAGAACCTTTGACTCGCGTCGTCAAGCCAGCAGATGAGGTTCGAAAATACATGAACGAAATCATGGACCGGGCTGAGCGGGCCCCAGATGGATTTCCTGCCATGCGTTTGCCGCGCGAGGAGGCGCTTGAAGGGTTTGAATCAGAGGGTACTCCTGCCTTGGGGGCGAATAGCACTGCTCGCAATCGATCTTCGCGCGCAACTCCTGCTAAGCCCGTGGAGGAAGAGTCTGAAGTCGAGACTACTGCCCCTGTGGAAGAGGAGGAAGAACTTTTGGAGATATATGGTGCACCCAGTGGTCTGCCACCTCTACGCGTTTGAGTTGGGGAGAGTATGACTTGGTTGTCGCTTGATCAGGCCAATTGTATTATTATCTAATGTAAAATTCTATATGATGAAAATCAGCATCGATCTTCTTTAATACTACTGTGCTACTAGTATCGACTACGGCATGTCTAATGCGTATAATGAGACGCCTTCGAAAAGACCAATTGTAACATGAAATTCAAAAAATGTCACCAATAACGATCCAAAAAGGTAGCAATTCGCCAGAAAGCTGCAGTGTAGACGTTTTCCAAATCTCATCCCTAATGATCATACTGTCCATGATCAGAAATAATTCCCGCCGTCTCCAATAACCACCTAGCACTCTCCTTCGCCGAATCCCCACCCGTCCCAGCTTTAATATTAATATTCCTCCTACGCTCCGCCTCTCTAGCCTCGAATTCCCACTTCGCACGCTGCATCTGGACAGCACTAGCACCGCCTTCATCCGAACCCTGTTCTGGACCAGGAACAACACCCCATATCTCCAGGGAGTAGATATCTATCTTGACTTTCGTCGAAGAGTCGTTCGGCAATGTATTGCAGGGTGGTAAGAAAACACCCTCGTGGCCGACAGGTTCGGTGGAGAATTCTGCACTCTCGAGATTCACGTCTATGGTCAAACTTCCTGCGCCGTGAGGTTTGGGATTGACGTGTGTTGTGCGTGAGGATGGGGGGATTTGACAGCCGATTGCTAGACCTGATGTTGTAGAGAACCAGGCTTGTGGGGTGTTGGATTGTTTTTCTATGGATGGGGATGGGTTTCCTGGGAGGAGTTTGTGTTGTGGGGATATTTGGAAGAGACATGGGAGTGTTGTTGGAGATTGTGATGAGGGGTGGGATGAGGGTGATTTCCAAGGTTTGGGGAGATATGCGCCCAGTGTTATGAGTTCTTGGTCTGATTTTGAGTCTGGGGTCTCTGGCATTCCTTCGAGTAGAAGGAGAGATGGTGATTGCCAGGTCATGACGTTGTGAGAGAAGGATGTTAGTGAAGAGCCATGTGCGGCTGTTGAGAATACGGGATGCAGACGGATTCCGGAGCGGAAGAGGTTGATGGACGATGATGCTGTCGGTAAGAAGAACGATAGATGGGAGATGAGAGTTGGGTTGAGAATGGAGGACTCGAAACTTCCTGGTAGGATGATTGATGTTGGTGGAGGGATCTCTTCAGGTTTCTCAAGGGTCTCTTGCTCGAGGATTGTATCCAAGTGTCGTTTTTGCGAAAGATTCAAGTTTCTGCTAAAAAGCATATGTTCGAATAATGGTGTGAGGGGGTCGAAAAGATACGGCAAAGAAGAAGATATCGTGCTAGCAAATGCTTTGTATGAAATGCCGCCATCAATATCCTGAGGAGAAAATGCCGAAATGATCCAATCAGCCTCCTTTCGAATCTCCTCTATTTTCTCGTTGCTGAGATCAGAGGTATAAGTCCTAACAGACTCAAGAGACTTCAAAGGCGCAATGACAAGTAACAACATAAGAAGGCGACGGAATGTATCAAGCGAGATACTAGTCTCATAGACAGTCCGATCCACTCGATGATCATGTTTAAATACCTCAATCGCATCCAGTGATTCCAGCGCAGCAAGTGCAAGATCATCATCTTCGTCTTCTTCGTAATCGTCGTTTGCGGGCTCGTCAATTGAAAAGCCAGGTGCATGGGAGTTGGCATGTTGAGTACCAGCCCCATCATCTTCCGCCGACAGTTCACCTTTTCCAGCATCAGATTCAACAATATCTTTTCTACCAACATCCGCCAAGCTTCCAAAGAGCAATTTAATCCGATCTTTCCGTCCTCGTCGCAGGGCTTTCCCATAGCGCTCCGTCAACAGAACTACCACCTTTACAATGGCCTCAAAGGTCAATACACTTGGTGCCATCGTATTTTGAAATGGGAATGCTCCCAAATACGAAACCATGCGAAAGATGACCGGGCCTGCATCTAAGGGGTTCTCATGAGCGGCCGCAAAGCTCCCATCTGGGATGCCGAGAAAATCGGAGAGTGTCTTCTCATTCCAATAGCGAAGACCTCCCTGCTCTGCGGCGCGGGAGTAAAAGTTATCCTTGAAGTGAGTGAGTTCTAGTGGAGTGAAGCATTTTGTTGCAAACCGCTCCGCTAGAACGTAGCTTAGTTCCTCTATTCAGAAGTTAGATAGATGGCCCTTGATATACACCAATCAATAAGTAAAAGAGCAGGGGCTTAAATGCTGGCTTTGAATGTGTATATACGTGTCCAATAGCTGCTATTGGATAGGTATACTTATGGATAGCTTCATGTCATGCTCTGTACTCACCTGGAGACGCTCCACTATACTCGCTCGACTGGCCCGCACCCATTGTTGCAAGTATCAATGAGGGGATGTTTTAACCGTTTTGTTTCGTCCAACAGCTTCAAATGTATCTTTATCAAAATATCAGATACCACGTTCAAGATTCAACGTAGATCGAAGACAGAAAACAACCAAAGTAGGCTACTTCAACAAGTCACAAAGAGAAAGTGGAGAGTCGACGACGTTTCAGAAGACGTCAGCCTATCCACGCCTGATTACTAAGGTGTCTACTATATTCTGCGGGATGGACACTTCGTGGATATCTATGGATTGCATTAATGGGATTAATGGAATACACAAGATACTTGGTTCTGGTTTGATTTGTTCTTTTTTTTTTTCTTATTTATTTATTTGGTCCTTTCCACTTCCATAAGATAACTCTTCCGGGGTATCAGCGCCCACCGCGAAATGAGAATGTACTACAGTACTTCACTGCAGACCTACAACATAACGACACCAACTCCACCCATTTGGTTCTCGTCAGGAAGATTCTTCTCGTTGATCCCGCCAGCGATGGGGGCACAGCGGTAGTTGTACAAGTAGAAGTGGAGCTGGCCATCACCAGCACCGAACTTGAGTTGCTCGAGGAAGAGAGGATTATCTTGCAGGGTAAGAGCATTGAAGACATCAAATTTGGCCTAAAACAAGAGAGGTTAGAAGATTTATTTCGAAACATTTTATGTGATAGATGACGGTGTAGCTTACCTGCTTGGCACAGATAAGGGCATCATTCATCAAGACAAGCAGTCGCTCCTTCAGAGCCTTCTTGTCGCCGGTGAAAGCAGTTTCAGTCGCGTAATAGTACAGGTACGCAGCACGAACAGCCTCGTGTTTAGGGTGATCGATAACCGTCGATTCAAGGTTATAGAAAGAAACAAAATCGGTGATCTTGTGAGTTTGCGGGTCCTCCACAACATAAGACCACACAACTTGCTCCTTGCCAGGCTGCTCCTTGTAGACTAACCAGTGCTCAATCTCTTCGCGATCGAAAGCCTGGTTCATGTCATAGCGGAGCAAGTAGCGCTCCAGCAAGTCAAAGACAGCGTCGATATCCTTAACTTCCATAGGTCGCAGGCCGGGGGTAGAAGTTTGCGCAGGGAGTTGGTTCTTCGCGACTTGTCGGGCCTTGGTCGAGCCATGAGGGAGAGGAGAGAATCCAACTTCATACAGCTTCAACCAGTCCAAGGAACGATGGTAGTAACGGCATGAGCTGACTGGTGTAGGCAAGATGACACCACCGGTGTAGATAGCTTGGAAGATGCCATTGAGGTAACAACGACGAGTGATTTCCTTAATCAGAACAGGAGCCAAGCGCTTGGAGCGCAACTTCTTGTGGATACACAGGAAGTTGATTTCGGTCACCTTGATGCGCTCACCGCGGACACGAATATGCGTGGGAACACCACAGATCGAAGCGACCAGCTTGCGAGATTTAGAAGCACGGACACCAACGTGCCATTCTTTCTTCCATCCGGGGGACATGAGGGCCCTATGTCAAGTTGCGAATTGTACTAGTTAGCCAGAGTCCAGCGAGAGGTGCAGAGGGCTAACACACCAGTGCAGGAAGGACTGCGAATAGGCAAAACGGAACATGGCGTTATCATCTTCCACATAATGGTTGTTAAGTAATTCGTACAACTCCTGTAGCTCGGTAGGATTGGTCAAGTCCAGAGTGCACCACTCGAATCCTTCGATAAGCGCATCGGGGGTCTTGGAGACTTCATCCGGGTTGATCATTTTGATAGGTCCCTGTGTAATGGGCTTCTTTTGAGCATTATCTCCGAAGCTAGGCACGGGTTGTGTCTGCCAGAACTTATACGAAGCCATATCCTTCTGGTTCTTTCCGCCCACTGAGAGTCCGGTCAACAATTGACTGATATCCATTTTGGTCAGGGCTTCTGCAGCCTTTGCGGGATCCATCGATGCGAGCTCAGCCTTCAGCGCGGGGTTCATTTCGAGGGCCGACTCGACGGCCTTGCGGGGGACCTTTTTCGATCCATCGGAGGAGCCTGCGTCATTTGGTATCAGTTGGCTGCGGGGGAGATGGACGCGGTGATGGTAGAGGAGTAGAAGTGGAGAGACTTACCCTCATCAGGGCGCTGAGGGCCCTTTCCCTTGTCGTTGCTCTTGTCCTGAGAGTCCGACATTACCAAAGGTAGTTGATCGTGGAAAAGTGGTGGATGAGTGGATGGAAGAGGGAGGATTTCGTGTGAGCCCCACGTTTCAACGCGGATCGGCGGGGGATTCTGCTGACCTCCGAGGTTGACAACAACGCATTATTGGGAGTTTACAGCAGTGATGAATAATGAGATAGTATATGAGAAATACACAGTAGTCTATGGCTTCTAAGTCATTCGCAATATTTCCAACAATTTGAGAGCTCATAGATATAGCTACGAAGAAGGGTTAGAGTGCCTGACATGGCTGCTCTACACAGAAGGATGGTCATCAGTACAGAGTATTATGATACTACTCGTTATTGTTAGTTAGATCATTGAATAATAGCAATAGTAGAATCTCGAATTGTTGAAATCCACCAAACACCTCTATGGTTACCTTACCGCCTTCATATATGAATAGAATCAAATGGCAAGTGTTGATACATAAACCGAATGGGTATGAAGCTCCAGGCCCGTTAAATCCTCCGTTGTATATCATCGACTCATTATGCCTTCTCAGCATATGGTTTGGTCTCAATCACGTCAAGGAAGCCTCCGACCAGATGCAAACTACCAGTGACAAAGGTCATGACTGGTGCCTCGTCGTTTTGAAGGACTTTACGTTCTTCGGCGGCTACATTGCGCGCGAAGTCAACAGCCTCTTCGATCGTTCCAAATACTTGTGTTTGGGCATGGGGGTCGATAGAGTTCCAGGCCTCTGCGAGAGACTTTTGCACACTTAGGCGTTCAACGTCATCGGCATTGGTGTTCATACTGACCAAGTCGGGTCGGTAGCCGGCTTGTTTATAGGTAATGTTGGTACAGAATAGAGCGTGTGTGAAGGGGACTTCGGCGCCCAGAGCAGCGGCCAGTGTCTCATGAAGCGCGCGTGCTAGGGCAGTGCTGTCGCGGGTTTGCTGGTTGAAGATCAAGATTCGGGGCTTCTTTGTCGCAACGTCGGTGGAAGACGAGTCTTCTTGGATTCGAGAAGCAAACCACTGACCGGCCAGTCGAATGCTTTCTAGTGTATGTCCACCGTCAATGTACCATGCCACATTCTTCTCGAATCGAGTCTCGCAGCGGCCACCCAAGCGCGTCTTTTCGAGGCCAGTGATGAACTTCGCTGGTAATGGCTCTGACATGACATTTTCAGATATGTCAGCAGCTCCAGTCTTCCTTAATACCTCTGCCGCGGTTGCCACTGCTAGAGAGGCATTCGTATACTGGAAGTCACCGGCTAATCCAAGCTTGACTTGGCTCGTACCCGAACGTAGGTCACGGTGCTCCGAGATTATATCCAGCTGGGTGGACTTTTCCTCAGCGCGTTTGAGCAGCACATCTTCCGCGCTTGGTAGTTGAGGAGCAGTAAATCCCTTTACGCCAGACTTGATGATACCACCCTTGTGCCACGCAATCTGTTCAATAGTAGTTCCCAGCATCGCAGTATGATCGATTCCGAGACTTGTAATGGCGGTAGCCATTGGCTTCTCGATAACATTAGTGCAATCATATTGTCCTCCGATTCCACATTCAATAACCGAGGCATCAACACCTTCACTCAAGTACGTATGGAATGCCATCAAAGTAAGGTAGCGAAAATATTGGGGCTTTGTCCCCGGTGAGGTAGGATCCTGCCCTGCTACCCTAGCAGATTCCTCTAGACGATCCCATACTTCAAAGAAATATCGAGCAAATTGCTCTTCGGAGAGCGGGGTATTGTTGATCTGGATACGCTCACGAGCAAATCGGAGATGCGGGGAAGTATAGAGTCCAATTTTGTGAAGACCGGGCGACTTCTGCTCGGAGTCGGGCTCGGTGTACTGGGAGAGAATAGTGGAAATGAAGGCAGATGTCGAACCCTTGCCCTTGGTTCCGGCGACGTGGACAGCATTCAATTGATTGAGGTCCGAAGGCTGAGTGGTAGGTAGGGCTTCAACGTCAGTCGACAATTCCAAACCAACGGTTCACAACCTTAAGAGTTGAAATAACAAACCTTGTACCCAATGCGCCGTAACCATTCAACCGTCTCTGGCAGCGAACGTTCGTTCATCTCTTGTCGAGATGTAGACCTCCGGAGTTCCTCAACAATCGCATAGTTCGTCTGCAGGGAATTGAGCGCCGCAATGGCAGACTAAACCAAATTAGAGTCAGACAACACCAATCAAAAGGTCAGGCAAGCCGAATATCTCATCCTCGATACTTTGCTGGCGAAGCTAGCCCAGAAGTCGAATACCTACCTCATATGAACGAGTCATGGCGGACGAGTGAGTCGAGACTCGCCGCCGCGAATTGGACCAGCGAAGAGATATCCAGATCCTTCTCATGGACAAGTGGATGCCCGTGCCTGCAATTTCAACTGAGCAGGCGGGGATAGCAACAAAAGCCCCGGCAGCTCGACGATGGAAGGTTATCTTTGGTTCGTGCCGAGTGGCTCTCCTCGGGAAACCGTTCGGTCTGCGGGAATATCACGTGTTCTTATCAACGTGGGGAATCTCTTAGGGGCTTGGCACGAACTATGGATGTTGGAGATATACATACAATAGACAGACTGTTTTGGTACAGTAGCATAAGGATAATATTCAGAAACAACGTTTATTGAAGGAGTAAATACGCCACCCCCGGTGTGGTCTGCCACGAGAAGTAAAAATGTATCATGCAGCGATAGGTAGCACGGTAATGCCAAGAAGGGAACAAAAGGGAAGTGGCTCGAGTAGGCCTGTGGAAGAACAGTAGTAGTTATAACATACAGCCATGAAGTGTAGGTGTGTAAAGTAGAAGAAAAGAAAAGAAGGGGGGTGAAGCGCGACAAGAAGTGAAATCATTCAACCCTGGTCTTTCCCTCCTCAAGGAATACCAGACGTGCATTGCTAACACCTCGCTGGTGTCTCTTAGATGGAAGCCATTGGCCGATAATAGGGTCATTGCGAGCTTTAATCATCGCATCTTGGTATCCCTCGGCACCGGCGACGGGCGTGTTCAGCTTGGGCCAATTCACATAAAGCATACCATGTTCGTACATGAAGCGGAAGGAGTAGGCAGTGACGATGAACCAGAACACCATGAAGATACGGAGAGGCCAGGCAGATGAATCAGGTGATTTTGTCGTGAACAGAGCAAGTAATGATAGGAACAAACTCGCCACGAAGACGTAAGGAACAGCTTGGATCACAAGCGGTCGTCGGTCCAGGAACATCTGAATGCTGGATGGCAGCGTATCGTATGGAAGGTAGGTGCCCAAGAAGACATCAAACCCGTCTTGGCGGGGACCGTCCATAAAGTTGTTTCGGACATATCGGGTGATTGAATTGTTCAAGTCTTGGAGAGCCCCAGCGCGTGTGCGTTTGCCCGTACGGGTGAAGTCAGTCTTCAGAGCGCCAGTGCCAGAATAAGATTTGGACACGACGTCTGCATTGTCTGCCCAGATGTTACGAAATAGATCCTCGAACTCGCGATCATCATTTGCTGTTTCACCGTGGCGAAGAACACCAGCGTCAACAAGCTGGTGGGTGACAGCCCATCGGCCCAGCATGCTTTGAACCACGTTAGTCCGATCAAGACAATCCATACAGTTAGTTCGAACGACACTGGACTGAGCCGAGCGGATATCTAACTGGCCACCAGGCGATCCCGGATGCTCGACACCGCGGAAGTAACCACCTTGAATCAACCCATCCTGCAGCCGGCCCATCAACAGTTCAGCTCGGTGCCACTTCAGACCCTTGGTCTCATTGTGAAAGTCAAAGTACACATAGTGCAAACGATCCAACTCTTTTCGCTTCGACCCTGATTCCAAAACGTGCATCTTTTCGGATGTCCTTTCATCAGCTTCGGTACTTTCGTGGGAAGAGGAAATCAGGAGTCGGACCAGCTGTTCATAGGCGTTCTTGACGCGCTCCTCCCGTCCCTTCTGGTTGACCAAATTGACCATATAATTTTCTCCGTAGAGACGAATTTGCTCCTCAAAGTGCTTGCGGGCGGCTTCAACGGCTGTATCGACACCACGCACTTGAAGCTTTGGGGTATAGCGGAGGTTGTTCACCTCGGCCCAAAACACAGGTACACTGCCACGAGTTTGAACAAATGAGTAGACCTGGAGATCCTTGGTCTTCTCACTGGCCATCGATTGGCCACCAGCAAAGCCAGAGAGACCACCTGTGGTATCATTCAAAATAACGACCTGCTCGGTTTCATTATAGTTGGAGACATTGCCTTGCTCGTCGATTCCACGAGAAAAGTATCTCGTTCCGCCGCGATGTCTAGATCGTCGGGTGATGAGAGCAAATGTGAAAGAGGTCGACTTGACACGGGCAGGTGTTATACGCATCATCCCAAACATTACCGGGAGGATGTATGGGTCTACCCCGGGTTGGGGCCCATAGCGAATTCCACTGGTTTCTTGTTTTCCCAAACTAAAGTCGATCAGATCGGACTGGATGAATCGATTCCAGAAGAAGCGGTCATCGGCGCGCTTCCACATGGGGATATTGGCAAGTCCTTGTGATTGTCGCTGGAAGCTGTTGGTAAGGTCGAGGGAGTAGGAAAAGTACATAGGGCCTGTACGAAGCAATTCTTTGACCAGCGCAAGATAGGTGTCTTCATCTCGATCGTGGAGCGGGCGTTCACGCATTGGTAGGAATTCGGTAGCAGCAACCTTGTACACCATGTGGCCGCGCAATCTGCCCATGGGCTGTGCTTTGGTGATCACAACGATGTATTTGTCTATTATCGTCAGCAAGTTTCCTGTTCGGGGTAGAACGACACCTTATTTCGTCGCATAATGTCGCAACGTACCTAGCTTCAGCTTCAGAATACCCAAAATTCCAGCAATGCTTGAAATGCGCTTTGCGCCCGAAAGAGGGCCATCGTTCAAACGCAGGTCACCCGTCGGCCGGTCCACCACGAGAGTCGGAGTCTGGGGGGATGAGGGTGAAGTGAAGGCATAGTGGGAAGGCGAGGCATGCAGATTGATATCCCTAAAAGGGATTAACTGGGGAGCCATAATGGGCACCCACTATTAAATTGAAAGAAATGAGGTTGAAGTAGGGAGAGTGGGGAGGGGATAGAGAGTAAGGAAGCGCAACCATGGCATAATTCAGGAACACATGATCGACCGCGGCCGTACACACGGCAGGAGGGCGTGCGGGCGGTACCTGAGGGTACTTGTGAACCAATGGTGAATGCCAAGTTATTGAAGTACCACTAAGTACTATCTGCATGTTCTACAAGAGACAGAATCGTGCTAGTATAGGGTAAAAAGGGATTTTTTTGACTATAAAAACTACAGCACACGCATTTCTAGATAATCAATTATACCCTGCTTCTGAGAAAATTCAATACATACTTATCATTCTAACTATTCTTCATCCATTGCTAGTAAACATCATTAAATCAATGAATGGTTACTGCCTGCGGTAGGCGGTGATACCAGCGGGGGCTTCCACTGCGTCAGGCGCCGCCTGACCTTCTGAACTCCCTCCATCTCCAACCTCAGGTCCGCTCTTCCGAAGAATCTCTCTTTCGATCAATCTCGGCTGCTACGACGTCCGATTTATTTACCTCGAATTTTCTTTCGCATTCCCCTTACTCCCAGTCGCCTCCCCGATCCGGCCATGGCCTCCCGACAACCAGCAGGAGCCCGCCCCGGGGCGAAATTCGCTCAGTTCAAGCTCGTCTTGCTCGGTAGGTGATTTCTCGAGAAAGGATGTTTCGGAATTCTGTGGAAAGCAAAATCTAATCGGTCTATGTCTTTACAGGAGAATCTGCCGTGGGAAAGGTTCGAGATTCAGCTGGCTTTATCCTTTATCAAGAGCTAACCTAACCGCTTTCTAGAGTTCCTTGGTGTTGAGATTCGTCAAGGTGAGTGTCTATTGATTCTATACATGGAGGCGCTTATGCATCGAGGTCCATGTGAGAAAATTATGTACCAGGGTATCTGACCGTTGTTTTCAGGATCAATTTGACGATTATCGCGAGTCCACCATCGGCGCCGCCTTCCTGACACAGACCATCTCCCTCGATGAGAGCACTACAGTCAAATTCGAAATCTGGGATACTGCCGGTCAGGAAAGATATAAGTCGTTGGCTCCGATGTACTATCGAAATGCCAACTGTGCCGTCGTAGTCTATGACATCACTCAGGCTGTATGTTCGGCCTCCGCGCACCTATTCCCCTTGGTGCAACTAACTAACATATTTGAACACTATAGTCGTCGCTGGATAAGGCCAAGTCTTGGGTGAAGGAGCTTCAACGACAAGCAAATGAGAACATTGTGATTGCCCTGGCAGGCAACAAGCTTGATCTTGTTACTGAAAGCCCCGATAAGCGAGCAATTCCTACCGCCGATGCCGAGGCGTACGCCCGTGAGGCCGGTCTTCTTTTCTTTGAAACCTCCGCCAAGTCTTCAACGAATGTACGAGAGTTGTTCACAGCTATCGCCAAAAAGCTGCCTCTCGACCAGGCTGGCCCCCGGAATTTGAGGACAGCCCCACGACCCGGTGTTGACCTCCGACCCGAGGCCCCGGGCACTCAGGGTGCCGGCGCCTGCAATTGCTAAATAACTTACCTCTCGTTCACTGAATATTTCCACCGCCGGTCAATACTTCCATCCCTCCACTCGATCGTCCGGCTCGAACATGGCTAGCGTGACTGTAAAGTCGCGATGGTCATCACCACACCCCTTTATTTTTTAACTACCACACTTTGACACAAGAGTACGCTACTGGGTCGTCTCGATTTTCTTTTCGTTTGTTGGTTCTTTGCTTTCTCTTCTGACGGTTACGCCGAGCTTGTCGTCAATCCGAGAATCCGAAATTCCTCGACCAACGCATCTGGAACTTGGCTTTAGACATGCTGTAGCAGGATTTACCTGCCTTCTCCTCTGCTTTCCTTGTACCTCTTTTCTTTTTTCCTACCCGGCGTCAGCATCTGCTTTCCACCTGATTCTGTTGGACTATATTGTCCACGTATTACCCTCTGTCCTCTTTTGTCAGACTTATTTCCAGTATGCTATGCTCAGATAATACATTTTTTCAGACTGTATCTATTTGAGGTTCAATTTCTTTTGTAGGAGCCTAATACTATGAAATAATCAAGTTGATATTGTGCTTTTGCAGGTCCATGCCAATGCCAGTGCCAGGAATTCTGACGATATAATAGTACTTAGTGGTACCTAGATGTTTCACAAGCTGAACTTGAGTATAATCTTGAACGGTGCCAATTAACAGTTTCCAATATATATACTAAGTACTGCACATGGTACTTTTCAATGTTTAAATCCCAAACTATATATTTCTCTCCAAATTGGCACTTGAATGGACCAATGGATGACATCACCAAATTGAAAACTACGCTTCCGAATGTCTTCAAAGAAATAGAAACTAGATATCCCAAAAATACAAATCTGCTTCAATTCAAGCCCATCAATTTACCAATTTCAATACTAGACATGTCTACTAGGGTTTCCTCTACTAAAGAAATGCGGACTGCGCGGGATTGCTGGACCGAACTGAGCTGACCGCCTGCAGGATCATCGGGGCGGATCGCGACCGAACCTCCTCCAACTTCCCCGTTTCTCTACACATCTTGCCAAACACTTCCCTCCGGCGATTGTGCGGCTCGTCATGCTGCGCTCATCAATTGCTCCGGGCCGGCAGCTTCTGTCGGCCCCTGCTCGCCAACGGATTCCCTCGCAATGGCTATCCAAGGCCGGTGCGAGCACCCGATTCTCGGGTCAGGTACGAAGACTCGGCCATGGCTACACCTAGTTGCTCTATATCACAAGTGACCCTAGCTAATATCATTTTCCTTCCTAGCGATTCTTCGCCGACTCGAAACCTCCCACTACTGGTGGCCCAACCCCTGCTACCCCTTCTTCTGAATCCGCCATTCCTTCCGAGTCCATCCCCAAGCCCACCGACCAAGGTACCGCCAGCCTCTTCGTCATTGAATGCCTCCCGGACATAGGTTAATCTAATATTTCGTCTTAGAACCCAGGGCTGTCCCTGCCTCACCTGAGGCTGCGCCTCCCAAGCGCGGCCGATTCGGTCGATTCCTGCTTTACCTGATCCTGACCTCCGGTATCGCTTATGGTGGTAGCATCTTCTTGGCCCTCAAGTCCGATAACTTCCACGACTTTTTCACAGAGTACGTGCCTTACGGTGAAGAGTGCGTTCTTTACTTCGAGGAGCGTGACTTTTACCGACGATTCCCCAATGCTTCCCGACACTCCAACCGCATCCAAGGTGTTCCCCGCGACGAGGGCAAGTCGGTCACAATTCCTGGCAAGAGCGGTCTGTCTTGGAATGTTACTAAGGAGGAGTCTGGAAGTGACGTCTCCAGGAGCGGCCCTCACATGAGCTCCCAGGCTCATGATGCCCATATCAAGTCCGAGTCGGCCAAGCCTGAGGAGAAGACCGCCGCTGTTGTCAAGGCTAAGGAAGACAAGGCCTCCAAGGGCCCCAAGAAGGAGGAGCAGAAGCCCGTCTCCCTTGATGAGCCCCGACAGCCCGCTGTTGCCTCCAGCACCATCGAGCTGCTGCAGACTAAGGATGGTGACGACGGTGTCGTGCAAGAGCTCGTTAAGACCTTTAACGACATTGTCACCGTGATCAGCGCCGACGAGAACTCGAACAAATACTCAGCTCCCGTCGCCAAGGCTAAGGAGGAGCTTCTCAAGATCGGCGAGAAGATCAGCTCTATCCGCACTGAGGCTGCCAAGGCTGCCCAAGAGGAGATCAACAAGGCGCACAGCACTTTCGATGAGTCCGCCCGAGAGCTGATCCGCCGTTTCGAGCAGATGCGTGAGTCTGAGGTTGCTCAGTTCCGCGAGGAGTTCGAGGCCGAGCGTGAGAAGCTGGCTGGTGCCTACCAGGAGAAGATCAAGACTGAGCTGCAGCGCGCACAAGATCTTGCCGAGCAGCGTCTGAAGAACGAGCTTGTCGAGCAGGCTATTGAGCTGAACCGTAAATACGTCCACGAGGTCCAAGGTCTGGTTGAGCGTGAGCGTGAGGGCCGTCTCAGCAAGTTGAACGAGTTGGCCGAAAGCATCACCGAACTGGAGAACCTGACCACTGGTTGGAGCAACGTTATTGACACTAACCTGAAGACCCAGCAGCTTCAGGTTGCCGTAGATGCCGTCCGCTCCACTCTTGAACGTGCCGAGAAGCCCCGTCCCTTCATTCGCGAGCTGGTTGCCGTCAAGGAGCTGGCTGCCGAGGACCCTGTCGTCGAAGCTGCCATTGCCTCTATCAACCCCACCGCTTACCAGCGTGGTATCCCATCCACTACCATGATCATTGAGCGTTTCCGCCGTGTTGCGAGCGAGGTCCGCAAGGCCAGCCTTCTGCCTGAGGACGCTGGTATTGCCAGCCATGCTGCTAGCATGGTCCTGAGCAAGGTCATGTTCAAGAAGGAGGGCCTTCCCGAGGGTGACGATGTTGAGAGCATTCTCATCCGCACCGAGCACCTTCTTGAGGAGGGTAACGTTGATGCTGCTGCCCGTGAGATGAACGGTCTCCAGGGCTGGGCTAAGATTCTGAGCAAGGATTGGTTGGGTGATGTGCGACGAGTTCTTGAGGTCAAGCAGGCTCTCGAGGTAAGTTGATAGAATCGTCATCCTTGTATGGAACCGTGTTATACTCGCAAATGCTAACTTATATTCTAGGTCATTGAGACCCAGGCCCGGCTCCAGTGCTTGCGTGTGGAGTAAGCGCATATTTTGAGCGATGCTGATTTCAATTTGTCCTGTATATCCTCGTCGCGTCTACAGGAATGTACCTCTAGTTGTATTTTCTGCTTTAGACCCAAATGCTAGAATCTTTCCTTTGTTCAATGGGCGATTATTGGAGATATCAAACGGAATTATCCCTCCATTCCGTAGTTCGCACCTGACAGGCTCCACAATGGTGAGATCCTTGGGGTCTAAAAACCAAAATTGATACTACTTCATACTACTTGATAGCGTAGCCTGATACAAATACAATAACTCAAACAAACCATCAGTTAATATTCTTTCATCCAACTTTCATCCTGCAAGGAATTAAACTATCTGCACGATCCGAGGCTATTGTATGAGTGCTTAATAAGCCCCGCTGCTGACGCGCAACTCCGACGATCACTTCGATTGACGTCGTTGAACTAATCTGCCAGGCCCTCGAAACCGATACTCCTCTTCCTGGCTATCGTTCTTATATTGAATTAATTTGTCTATACTCATGCTTGTATGACATTGACTGGCGATGCCTGTTGCCTTCTCCACAGGCCTGGCAATCTAGTTGTCTCGCCCTTTCCTCGGCCTCGACTGCGCACCCAGCGCATGACTCGATGTCTTCGATGAATGATCCTCCACGCGAGACACCCCAAGGAAATCGTTCGCCAGCAAATTACTCAGATGGTGGGTTTTCACGGCGAGGGGGTGTCGCAATGAGTGACGGTCGACGGAGTGGGGAGTTGGAGGGGAGTACTTTGGGGAGCAGCTCTCGCGACGGTGATCGGAGAACCCCCGGTCAACGCAGGACTCAAAGTTCTGGTGGATTTATGTTGGATTCATTACCTCGGTCAAAGAGCTTGAGGATTCCTTCGCATCGATCTCGACCATCGGAACCTCCGACGGAGAAACGAAGCGTCCCCGAACCCGATGTCGTGGTAGCTAAGAAGCGATCGCGCTTCCCTTGGAGTCGTCATAAGAATACAGCTTCGGAGTCAAAGGCTGGACCTGCAGGAGACTCAGATTTGGGAAGTAGACAGCAAACCTCGACGTCTATCCGCGATGACGAACGGTCCAGAACCTCGTCGCAGGCCGGATCGAGTCAGAATGATACTGCCGAGCAGGCGTCGGGATTCGACAGAGATTCTTTACAAATCGTCAATCTCGCTCTGAATCTGAATGAGTCTAGGAGACGAAATGCTTCGGGATTACCCTTGGCATCGAGCGGACGGAGACCACTATCTATAGCTCAACCAGCCCCCGGCCCTATGGACCCGCATATGTCACTGCCAAGAGGACATGCATCTCAACGAGATGTCTCTTACAAAGACTATACAAGACCATTTGCCGACGACCAGCGCCCAAATTCGAAGCCTGGACAGTCTCCCGTCATTGATCTACTGCCCGCTTCTGTTAGGGAAGACCATCGGGCTTACGATTTCTCCGACAGTACACTTGCCCGAGCTGAAAGAGCTCGTCGCCATTTTGAATTGTTTCACCAATATTTACGATTGCTACCTTGTCTGCCTCCATTGCGAAGTCCCCCAGCTGCAAAAGAGAGCGAGTCACCAGGTGACACTGCATCTGGTAATCGAGAATATAATCCTCTTCAAATGATCCGTAACAGACGGGTCCGATATCGCGAAAAGTGCCCAATCGATGCGGAAGCAGAGGGCTGGCATAATGTTGAAAAGGTCCATGACTGGATCAGTGCTATTGAGGATACATATAGCCACAAGACACTGGGTTCAACACAATCCGTCAAGCTTCCTTCTTTCCAGCATGGCCAAAGGTCTTCCTTTCAGCGCGAGCCTGAAAATTGGGATGTAACTACCTCCCCTTCCGCCAGCCTGAGACGCGTTAGCCGCACGAACAGCATTAAAGCTCCTCGATTACGCATGGATTGGAGGGTAAGCCCCGAGGAACTCCTTGCCGATGCAGCCTGGGCGGAAGATGTCGAAAACAAGACCAAGATATTGGATAAGGATGGCAACCGTCTCTATCCAGATCAGGCCGAATTAGAAGTAGTGGATACAAGTGCAGAGAAGCAGCGACTCTCTGTAGAATCCAGAAACACTCGAGAAGAAGCACCGTCATCTCGCCAAACGTCATTATCAAGTTCTCGCCCCGCGCAAGCACAAGAGTTCAAAAGCGTTGGACGAGGGCGCCATAGAAATCGATTCCACAGCCACTCTGAAAGTGCACGAAGTCGAAGCGGCTCTAGCTCGCGCAAGCATTCACGATGGGATAAGGTGCGTTTACGTACAGGTAGTCCTTCGAGTGACTCTAGCCCAGAGAGACGCAAGTCCTCAGAGCGCAAGCATCGTATCTGGGATTACCCACGTAAGAGCACCGAGTTAGACCCAGGCCACGGTAATTCTTCAAACTCTCGAGCAACTCGCGGCAAATCACCAGCAGGCGTTTTGGACAGCGACAAGAACAAATCGCAGTTGTCTGACCCAATCTCGATTAATACGAAGGTACATAGATCATACAGGAAAGCATCATTCTCTTCTGCTGGTAGTATTGATGATCGAATCAATCCCAGAATGTCACTGGAAGGAATGGATAGCACTGCTCCCAATTCTCCAGCAAATGCCACTTACTTTCCCAGCATTGCTGTCAATTTATCTCCACCCTCCAGTCGCTCTCCGTCACCAGCCAAAAAAGGTCTTCGACACAAGATCGTGTCTCGCCACGAGCGGAATAAGAGCAAACAGGGAGAACGCGAACCTCGAGAACATGGAGACGAGAGTCTTGATCCAACAAGTTCATCGCATCATGTGTTGACGCCACCCTCGGAATACGCTGAACACGCTGAAAGCTCATCGAGGTTGGAGCCTAGTCCTCTTCCAGATGTTGTGTCTTCTTCTTACTTTGACGAACATGGCATGACTGATGGCCAAAGGTCTGATAGTTTCCCACGAGGAAGAAAAGGACAACATCTCCCCGAATCTAAGCTACGTGGAATCTTCAAAGGACCTGGCCGGATAGCTGAGATTGTTGGCAACGAAGTATCCAAAGTTGGAGACATGGTGTTCAAAAAGGACTTGGGTGTGGATTCTCGCAAGTCGTCGTCTGCGTCCACTTTTGCTTCAGACTCGAGTGATTCCGATGACGAGGATGGTAAGAAACCAGAAAAACGATCTGGACCGAAAGGCATTCTAAGGCGCTTACCGACCATGGGCGACGAACCCGGCCGCTTTTCTCGTCGTGATTCTGATAAAAGTACGCCGAACAAGAGTCTCATGGGCTCATTGCCGAGCTTTACATCGCCCTTACGACAGGACGAGCATAATGGATCAACCGACGCTATTGATTATGGCTCTAGTCCACGCGACCGCGCCTCTTTATTGAGACAAGACGAACAAGACACGCCAAAGAGACCGGGTCTTACTAGAAGCAAAACATTGGACTTCAGCCCGACATCAGGGCTGAACCGCAATCGTGGGAAGCGACATGCCATCAGGGACATGTCTGTTCCATATAGTCTTACCCGACCTCCTGTCACCGGCCTCGCACAAGCACGAGCATCACCAGGCCCGGCCCAAAGCAGACGACCCGGTCTTTCAGGTGCTTCTCGTGCCTGGAGTATATCGGAACGTAGCCTCCACAGGCTCAATGACTCTGGAGTGCCTGGCAAGACAGAAGTGGAACGTACCAAGGCGCTCCTCTTATCATCTGGCATCAAAGCACGAGAAATCGTCCGACGAGCCCACAGTGTCCGCGAGCCACCACCACACTGGCTTCAAACTGCATTTGGACCAGGTAACTCAGTTCCTCGTGTCACTCGCCTCGGTGAATTCGACTCTGCCGCCCAAAATCTCCTCCGCCGCTTCGAAAATACCCAATATTCCTTCCAGCAATCCATGCACCACTTTACAACATCCACCTCAACCCCTCTCCGCACACAATTGAAAGATTTAGAGGACCTAGTCAATCAGTCCCTAACGCCCCGCGTCCGAGCAACTGCCGACGATGCAGAGGAGCTCTGTGTTCAGTTGAACACTACCAGCACACTCGCCGTCAAATCTCTCACCGACGCCCTCGACAAGGGTCTTCGAAAGCGCCGACGCCGATTCCGCTGGCTGCGCCGGACTGGCTTTGTCGTTCTAGAATGGACGCTAGTCGGTGTGCTGTGGTGGGTCTGGCTTATCGTCATGGCATTCAAGTTATTGCGTGGAGTCTTTCGCGGATTCGTTTCTGGTGCTCGATGGATTCTCTGGCTATAATTCTTCTTACAGTGGATCTACCCATGCCCTTTGGATGCATAGGTTCGGCTTACGGTTTCTTTCTTCTATTGTCTTTATTATACTTTCTTTGAGCTTCGCTCTTCTCTCATAGCGTGCGCATATACCCTGTTTCAGCCTTGCCAGTGGCTGTATTCTCTTTCGAGGAAACTTATGTATTTTAATTTGCATTTTGGTATTATAGAATGTATGTATAATGATAGTTTTAATTTTTAAATCAGTTTTGTTCGAGATCCTACTGGTATTTTCTAGGGGTGTTGATACCGAGTAGTTATGCTTGCTACGTCTACCATGGACAATGATCATTATATCTAAATTTTACCAAATCAGCCATCTTACTTAACAATATTACCAGTCCCAGGCAATTGGTCCTGAGAGCAGATGCCATTATTATAAACTTCAGTATCTAGAGCCTCAAAAATACTGTAAAGCACTCCTTGAAAACTGGAACGTTGGAACTTGAATGGCAGTAAGGAAGGGTCTTTGTTATATCCCAGAACTGAATGAACAATGTCATTTGCTCTTTCATTTGGAAAATTCTAAATTTGGATTCAAAGATATCTCAAAGGCTTTAAATTCTTTCGACTTTAAGTACCTTCTTTGTCTCATAGCCGTAGGATACCTATCCTAGGTAGTGATGCCCGCTGTGATCAAGGCTATATATTACCGCCAATCAATCACCTGTGAACTGCATCTTCTAGTTCATTATTTTCTTTTCTTTCCAAGCAGAATATCAAGAAACGGGGCCGCGGATAAAGTCGTACTAATCGCAAATTCAAGCCTAGTATCCAAGCATACACCGTGAACCTTGTAGGTAACATGAGCGTGGTAAGTTCCCCAGATTGCTATCTTTCTTTGATTTGAAGCTGACATTGTTGAGCAGCCTGCCCAACAGGGCTCCCTAGAGAGGAAAAAGGCTGAAGAGCCCATTGTATGGACTTACAACAAGGTCCTTCTACTAATGCAAATCATTCGCGCCTGGATAGAAAGGGATGTGCCAGCCAGCCAGATGGGGATCTTCCTTGTCGAGGTCCTATACCAGACAGACAAGCATATGAACAGTCGCGTCACGAAATTAGTCGACAGTAACGAGACTTACGAGAAAATTGCAAAGGCTGTAGTTGAGTTCTTTCAGATTCGCGATGAGTGGCTTCAGCCCCTTTGGACGGAGCTCATTCCCGGCGATCCTGATCTTCGACCTGGGATCGAATACAGTCCTGAACCCATGACTGAAAATTCAGTGACCTCTAGTCTGTTGCAAGAATATGAAGGAAATATTCTTTTTGCACCGAAGCCTGTCCGATGCGTTCACTGGCCGTTTTTCCCCAGCAAAGAGGAACTACAAACCACGCTTAATCGGAAAAATAGCGAGGAGGATAGTGAAGAGGATGATTTAAACGAAGTCGATGATCATACAGACGGCGATATTCCATGCTATGGAGCTGTCAAAATGAATACAACTACCCTATCGCACACAGGACCTCTTCCTGTAAGTATGACTGCTGAAATAATTCGACCAAACGACGACCCTCTTGCCTGAGACTAACATCGAAAAATCAGATATTAGAAAACTTCTTCAGTTCTGGAAATTACACAATTAGTCCATACTTGACGCAGCAACCAAATCGACCGCCTACTTCGGTGCGCAAATCCAGGTTTTTGGGAAATATTATTGGTACTCGTGCATCGAACGTTATAGGGGGCGAGTATTTGAAAAAGATAAGGCAAAGCCGCGAGCGTCCAATCTCATCACTCTGTGTAGCAGCGTGATAGGTGGACATGTAAATTCGAAACAATGCAGTCAATAGTAAGCATTGAACCTCAAGTTTGTATTTAATAGATTTGCGATTAGCGTGGGACCTTCAATGGTACCAGCATAACAGATAGACACGTAGAAACAAACCTCGAAGTCTAGTAGGGCACTACCAACTTGTACTAACCCGGCTGATTGTGACTAGTATTTCCCATAAGTTTTTCATCATCGATAGTATGCTACTGATTTAGTGTGGAGTATGTCTAGTATCAAGTCTTTTTACAGCTGGAATACTATCTGAATAGTTTATGAAGTATATTTAAATCACAGTATTAAAACTGAATTCCATTTAATACATTTCAGCCATCTTACAGCAAAATGTGAGTTGATGAATACCTTGCCGTATTTCTGTTGCACATGAGAGGCTTCAGCTAGAGTAAGTTCTACATACCCGCGTAGGTCATCTAGATTAGAGCTTCGAATCAAGGTCATGTTTCCAGCCCGGCATATCAGCAAGATCCTTCGCTGGAGCAGCACGCCGAGACTTAAGAGCGTCACCCCCAGGCCTCCATCCCCACGAGTCCGCTAGTTCTTGTGAGAGCGTACCCTCAATCAGTTCAACGACATGTTTGCCGATATTTGGAAGAATCTTGAATGAATGTCTAGTGTGTCTGGCATTAGTACATAGATCATTATTAATACCAATAGCTAGTTTTTGCTTCAACTCACCCACTATCCCCAGTAGCTAGAATAAAATTCTTCCATTGGGGGTGCTCGCAAATCAACAAGTTAGCGTCGGCAGTATCTGTACACCAGCACATTGATCGATTAAAAAGCTCCTTGTTTTTAAATTGCGGCAAGAATCTCGCGATGGCTTTTCGGATTGTTACTTCCGACGCGTCTGGATAAGTGTCTGTTGGGTGCTTGGCATGGGATCGTGGAACAGAGATGAGCTTGGGAGAGGAAGCACCGTAAGGTTGGTGTTCTTTGAAACGTGAGAAGCCTGGGAATTCGTCACAGACTTTGATTACTCCGTGTCTGTCATCAAAGTATTAGCATCGTCAAGTCCCTGAGACTTGTAGTAGTCGAGCACTTACTCGTTGGGCTCGAAAAAGAACCCGTATTCACCGTCATAGACTACCGGCATGTCTTTATATCGAGCTGCTTCTTCTGGGGTCAGTTTGATATGAGCAAACACCCAAGCCTAAGAATGTCAGATGCCAAGTCAGTAACAAACTCCAAAAGGGGAAGAGAGTGTCCAATTTTATCAAACATAGCTTCTATGTGTACTTACTTTTGAGACACATTGGTCGTCGAGATCCACCAAAGTTGAGCTCCAAGCACCAGCTGCCAGAACCACCTTATCTGCATGGTACTGGGTCCCGTCCGCCGTCTCAACACCGATGCAAGTGACATTGTCGGTGGCAAAGAGTGGCCTCTTGAAAGTGCCAGCACTGAGAATCCGCATCAGTCAAAGATTCGAGCTTTATTGCCTCTAGGTCCTTCTACATACCGACCAAAGCTAAAGTTAACACCTTGATCTTTCAGATTTTGGCCAATGGCATTGATGGCTTTAGCTGCAGCAAGCCAGCCTCCATCGCCGCAGAGCAAGCCTTTCCACCCCTAGTATTGGATATCTCGTCAATATCCTTCTCACGAATGGCTAGACCGATATGACGACTTACCTTGACCTGGTCTTTCGTGAATTGTGGCAACTTTTGCAATAGCTCATCTTCACTATCGAGGAAAAAGTTCGTCTTTTCAAGTCCGACATTCGCGTCAATAAGAGACTGGAACTTTGTTCGAAGATTTGCTATCCCGTCCTTTGAAGATGAGCAATCAATCTAGAAGTATATCAGCGGAAGTGTTCTTTCGATTCGACTTGGAGAAAGCTTGATGGCTCACCATCCCAACGTTATGAAAATATGATTTGAACAAGGGATCATTCTTCCACATGTCAAGAGCCTCCAGGCTAAGCTGAAGATCTACCTTGTTGCGCAATCGAATACTCATAATCTTATTGAGATCATATCCTGCAGACTGCGCCGACGGAATTGGATATACGTCAAGCACAGTGATATTTGACGGGGTATACCCAGATCGAATCAGATGCAGCGCGGTCGAAGAGCCCATCGTGCCGCCGCCTCCGACCACGATGACCTTCGTGCTTGTTCTTGATTGAACCATGGTATATTGAGCGATGACAATATAAGCACTTTTATTCTCGATAACCTTGCAAGAATGAAGCCCGCAAGACTAAACCTAGGAGATGGTAAGTTTGTTCCTATCTTGGAGAACGAGAACAACAAAAATGATCAAAGCGACCGAGAATTCCCCATTTAGCGAATCATGCCATGTCATGTGAAATGTCGAGATGATGTTGGACCTGCAGTATTTCGTCCAGCTTCACAAAGACTCCCGAGACTAGTTTGCGCCGATCCACCGACGATAACAAGCGCCAGGTTCATCATTAGGGTATGGAAAAAGGGCTGATTCTGGTGAGTCACCCGACCAATGGCGGATGGCGCCAACACGCGAGGATATCAAAGAATGTGGAGCAAAGACACACTAGCGTCTTCCTTTCGCGTGGACCTTCATATCGAATTCGAGTTTGAGAACCCCATGGCACCGCAATCGGGGAATTGTGAGGGGAACGTGGGGAATTCACCGGCGATCCACTCGGGGTGACGCCGGGTAAAAGACATCGTGAGACTGTACTCATGATATAGTAGTATCTCCCATGATAACAGTGCATTAAGACATTACATTACTGGTCTTTTATCTTGAGATAAAACTAAATACCATCTAGCATTTCCACTGATAAACGATTAGAAACAAGGAATTGATCACTGACTAGGTAGCCAGATAGGGCGATCGTGCTTCATATGAACCATTACTGCTGATAAATGCATCACATGAGACTTAATTTGATTCTATCAAGTAAAATAAGATATGCACTACCGCCTGGACCTTCACATCTCCGCCAAGCAGTCAAATACCGGGATGAAATCCGGAGAGAACGTGGGGAATCCATTCAGCCGAGACTCGGTTGAGACAGGTTCTCCAATCTTAAGTTTAGCGCGAAGAAGATAAGCGAAGATAGCTTTCTTTGCGGAGTAAGAAGTGTATAAATAAACGGACATGGCATGCATTGCACCCCTACTAGTGGCACCGACAACAGTCTCACTTTCAAACGAGTTTTCATCATATACTCAGAAATAGTATTTCTGGAGAAACTTCGCCATGACGGACGTTAAAACCTCTGCTTCCCCTGGCCATGAAGATGAACCCCCCGAGACACAGGCGGAAATAACCGATCTCCCTCACGGGGTTGATATTGAGCAATATAGAGCCGATGTACCGCTATGGAAGCGAATCTGGCAGCATAGTTTAACGCAGATGGTGCTGCTCAGCATCCAGGCATTCTGTGGTCCAGCTATGTCAGATGCAATTACGGGTAAGTCAACACTTCCAAGGTCGGAGAAGAAATAATTCGTTCTCCTACCATCGAAATAGCATAGAAAATTAATGACTCGATTTAGGGCTGGGTGGTGGTGGTCTCGCAACTCCGCAAGTGTCCAATATCTCCACGGCAATTAGATACGCCATGCTTGCTGTCGGTATGTACAACTGGAACCCAAAAACGAAATAAACACGTCGTTTGACAGAAGGACTCTTTTTCTAGTTTGCTTCTTGGGCGGTCCCATTGTGAACAAGATTGGCGTCAAATGGGCTCTCGTTATCGGCTCGATGTCTTTCCCCATCCAGGGCTCTGCTTACTACTGTAACAGCAAATTTGGGAATCAATGGGTACGTTGGCCTTTGATAATCTAAAATATCTAACACCATTACCAGTTCTCAAGTTTTTCTAACACAATATGCCTTTAGTATCTTATTTTAAGTGGTGCTATCAGTGGAATCGGAACAGCATGCTGGTACGTTGCCGAGGCTGGAGCTATCATGACCCTTGCTCCATCCGGTGCTCGTGGAAAGTATTTGGCGTTGTGGATCGTATCACGGAATTTAGGACAGCTGGTCGGAGGTGCAATCAAGTAAGTCATTGCACTTCTGTCGAAATTAGAGACATTTCAACAGGCGTACTGATCAATACATCCTGATAGCCTCGCGAAGAATAACGAAAAAGGTGCTGACGGAGGAATTTCTCCCGATACTTATGTTGCCTTTGTCATTATTGAGTGTCTCGCGTGAGTAATCCCGGATCTCAGAACTAATTCTTGCTCTGACCTTGCATATCAGTCTACCATTTGCACTCTTGATCATTCCTTTTGAGCGCGTTGTCCGATCTGATGGAACTAAGATTGTCACTGCTGAGACTCTATCCACGAAACAAGAATTGAGACGGATTGCGAAGACAGTTACATCAAGACTTATCATGCTTTCTTCATTGTGGGCCTTATGGTCATTCTTCTACAGGTATGAGTTGTAACCGGTCAACTATCACCAACGAAACCAAAGAAACAGCTAACAAATATCATAGCGGTTCCTGGTCCACGTATCTGGGAGTCTACTTCTCCGTCCGTGCTCGCGCCCTCTCCTCTTTAATTTCACCCTTCTTCTGCATGTAAGCAAGGAATCACAATAAATGAATTTCAAAGCGAGCAAATACTCACATCCGTCTTTTAGCATCGGCTGTTTCGCCCTCGGCTTCATCCTCGACATGAAACAGCTAAGCCAACGACGTCGTGCCCAAGTCGGAATGTACACAGTCGTTATTCTAAATGTCGGCGTTTACATCTGGTCAATTATCATGCAAGTCAAATTTGACCGTCATAATCCCGGTCACATTGACTGGGACGATAAATTATACGCAAAGTCATTTTTGCCCTATTTCTTCGTGCAAACGACCGGGCCATTATCACAATCATATATGTATTGGCTGCTTTCTTCTTTTGCAACTGATGCTCAAGGTGAGCTTTACCCGAATTCTCTCAGGATTTCTCTCGATATTAACGATGTTCTTTTCAGAAAATGTGCGTAATGGAGCTGCTTTTAGATGTATCGAAGCTGTGGGCCAAGCAATTGCCTATGGCATGAATACTCAAACGACAAGTGACCCTATCATTGGATTGTATGTTTTATCATTATTCCCATTCCATCTCTCGTTTGCATCAACTGACGGTGGATACTCTAGCGGTGTGACGTTTGGTCTACTTGGTGCTGCTCTTATCCCGATGATAATGCTTGTGAATACCACGCCGGACAAAATCCCTGCGGATGTTGTCGCCGAAGAGCAAATTGCCGCCTCAGAGAAGCTTCAAGTTGAAGGTGCTTGATCGAATGCATTGGCAATTAATGTGTACTAGTAAAGTACTCCAGTACTAGTATCAAATGCACCTCTAAATCGCCTATCGATTTAGACATGTTGAATAATATCCAAGTTATGAACAATCTGAATAAAAGAAAATGCAGTGTATTGTTAGACAGGAGAGTAGAAAGTAAATTTATCTTTAATCTTAAAATACATATCCCAAATGACGCAAGATGATATAGTGCAAAATACACCTGTTTTGATTTACAGCGCCAGAAATAAAAGTAAAAGCGATTTCCATGTAACACCGGACGTGGCGCTGCTGTGTCCGATCTATTTTTTCGGATGCATCTAGACATGGACACCGTCGAAAGTCGGCAGGGGGGTGATCGGGGGAGGAAATGGTACAAGGAGAATGTTGAGAGCTGGCCGGTGGGAGACATCGACGATGTTGGAGACTGATTGATTATGCTGCTTATTTCTTGTTGCGCGCAGCCTGGTCCTTCAGATACTTGGCAATAAGCTCTTTCCTGTGAGATGGGAAAGTTGATTAGTACTGGAATAGAGTCTGAAATTAATCAGGAGGGGGAACATACTGGACCTGTGGGGGAGCCTTCTCGTAGTGACTGAACTCCATGGTGTATTCACCCTTACCCTGGGTGGCGGCACGAAGGTTGGAGCTGAAACCGAACATGCCGTTCAGGGAGCAGTCGGCATAGATAGTGAACTCGTCGACACCAGTCTCAGTATCGTTGATAGTGGCACCGCGCTTGTTCAGCAGAGCGATAACATCACCCTGGAACTCAGAGGGAGCGGTGACAACAGTCTTCATCAGAGGCTCAAGGACAGCCGGGTTACTCTCGGCAAAAGCCTTGCGGAAGGCTTGCTGGGTAGCGTTCTTGAAAGCCATTTCGGACGAATCAGTCATGTGGGTAGCACCATCGTTAACAACCATGCGAGTACCCAAGACCTTGTGGCCGATCAAAGGACCCTTCTCGCAGGACAGGTTGAAACCCTTCTCGCAAGCGTACAGGAACTTCTCAGAGATGGAACCTCCGACAATTTGCTCCTCGAACTTGTTCTCCTCGAGGGAGCCGGTGGGCTCCATCCAGCCCATGACACGGGCATAGTCACCCGCACCACCAGTCTGCTTCTTCAGCAAGTGATCGAAGTCGACGCGGTGACCGATAGTCTCACGGTAGGCAACCTGAGGCTGGCCAGTCTCGCAGTCGACACGGTACTCACGGCGCATACGCTCGACGTAGATGTCCAAGTGCAGCTCACCCATTCCGGAAATGATGGTCTGCTCACTCTCGCTGTCGTAGGTCACACGGAAGGTAGGATCCTCACGCTGGAAACGGGCCATGGCCTTGGAGAAGTTGGCGGCGTCCTTGCTTTGCTTGGGCTTGATAGACAGGGAGATGACAGGCTCAGGAACGAACATGGATGACATGCTGTAACCCAGCTGACCATCAGTGAAAGTATCACCGGAAGCACAATCGACACCGAACACTGCGCAAATTTCACCAGCGCCAATTTCGTTGACCTCCTCCATCTCGTTGGAGTGCATGCGCACGATACGAGGAACCTTGACCTTCTTGTTGTTGCGAGCGTTGAAGACGTTGGCACCCTTGCGAAGAGTACCCTGGTACACGCGGATGTAGGTCAGCTGGCCAAAGTTGCTCTCTTCAAGCTTGAAAGCCAGACCGACGAAGGGAAGTGCGTTGTAAGGAACAAGCTTGACAGATGCTTCGTTACGCTTCTGGTCGAGAGCAAGGTTCTCAACCTCGGAGGGGTTAGGAAGGTAGTCAACAACACCATCCAGCATGGGTTGAACAGACTTGTTGGCGAGCGCCGAGCCCATGAAGACAGGGGTGAACTTCAGGCTGATGGTGGCCCGGCGGATAGCAGCCTTGAGCTGATCAGGAGTAGGTTCCTTCTCGTCAAGGAAGAGCTCAGCAATCTCATCATCGACATCGGCCAGAGTCTCGATGAGCATGGCTTTGCGCTCGGCGACAGTATCCACCAGCTTCTCAGGGATCTCCTTCTCCACAAGTTCCTCACCACTTTCACCGACGTTGTAGATAGCCTTCATCGTGATCAGATCGACGACACCCTCGAACTCATCCTCGGCACCGATGGGGACCTGTACGGCGGCGGCGGGCATCTTAAGCTTAGTGTTGATCTGGTCGACAGCCTTGAAAGGGTTGGCACCCATGCGATCCATCTTGTTGACGAAAGAAATACGGGGAACGTTGTAACGGCGCATTTGACGATCGACGGTAATGGTCTGAGACTGAACACCGGACACGGCACACAGGATTAAGACGGCACCATCCAGAACGCGCAGCGCTCTCTCAACTTCGATGGTGAAATCAATGTGACCGGGAGTATCAATCAAGTTGACGTGGTACTTCTGGTCAACGCCCTCCTTGTCCTTCTTGACCCAGTCACAGAAGGTGGCGGCAGACTGAATGGTAATACCCTTCTCACGCTCCAGATCCATAGAATCCATCTTGGCACCGACACTGTCACGGCCACGGACTTCGTGGATGGCCTTGATACGACCAGTATAGAAAAGGACTCGCTCGGTACAGGTGGTCTTACCACTGTCGATATGGGCCTGTAAGAAATGCCTTCGTTAGACTTTGCAGATGGTAACGCTGGATTCACTGGGGGAATAGATACCGCAATACCAATGTTGCGAACTTTGTCCAGGCGAGCAGCCTCAACGGGATCGAGGTTGTCGATGATGGCAGCTTGCGACAGGGTCTCCGGGTTAGCCGCAGCGGCCTCAAGACTATAGACAACAAAAGTTAGATCTGGAGCGTCCTGAAAAGAGAATCGCATATATAACTTACACCGCGGACGCTGTGGAGGAAGCATTGCGTCGCTGCTCCCATTGCTTCAGAATCGACTGATAAGCCGGAGCGCCGGAGGGCCGCAAAGCAGCCGTGGAGGCGCATCGCGATCGCAGAAGAGTCTGAGAGGGAAGACGGGAGGTTCTGGTCAAACCAGACACCGCACGGTACTGTAACCGTGCAAGAGAAGGAGACCTCATGGCGACAATCGACTCACACCGGAATTGATCGAGTCGAAATGGAGTGAAGTCGCGCTTGTTTTTGCGGGAAAAAAAAGTTCGGGGAAGCCAGGAACACGTCACGTGCACGCCAGCCTGTCAGGACGGGCGAATTACAACAAGAACAAGTCGGAGTATAAAAGGGATTTGAATGCAATTGATATATTGATGTGCATGAATATTATAGCAATGGACTCAATTGAGTTGATTCGAAGGGTCAAAGGTATGCAGAGAGAGGCAAGATCTAGATTGGATTGGATATAAAGACCAATTCATGGTCCAAGCTAATGTACAAGTAGAAAACCCAAGCGCCAGTAATTTCCCATAATCTTCGGGCTAGAAACACGTATGCAAAGAATCTAGAAGTTGCCATCGATTCACGGAGGGACCAAAATGTTACACGTCGAACGAGAGCGAATTATGCAACCCGCTTATTTGCCTTGTCGTTGCTTGTGCTTGGGGTTTTTGGAGCTAAAAGTGAAGACAAAAGTAATTAGCACTCTGAATTCTGTCGACTCCGCGTTGAATTATTCTCATCTCGAAGGAATGGCTATCTATGACATACCAAATAATGTAAACACGGTTCTTGCGACGGACAGGCTAGGATCATATGTTAGTATTCTCAACTTGGTATGCCCGATATATAGCAATGCTCTTCCTGAGAAGATTACATCCAGTCCACTGCTGTCTGTAACATACCTTGCAACCATCACAGAGTCGCTTCACTGAAGATCGGGTCTTCATTCCACGAACCTGCTCGAGCTGCCTCGAGGCAGCCACGCTCACCACAACAGCATTTCCATCCTGGTTCGAGCTACCGCGCAACCTTGTCAGGCTGTTTTGAACCATGTGCGAGAAAGGACGAAGGGAGAGGGCCCCGGGAAGAGATCGACGAGTGACGGAGGGGAAGAGCTGGCGGAGTGCGCCGGGGGCTCCGAGAACGGAGCGTAGGGAGAACATAATGGCGAAAGATGAGGATGAATCGGGAACGGAGGGTTTAATAGGTCTCCTCTGCGTCACGACTTTTCGATGTAGAGGCGTAAAGGCACTCGAATGGATTTGGCGATTGATGATGCTCCGCGGGTTCTCAGAAGATTGTTGCTCGGGTTTTCTGTTTTGCCGGGCCGGACAATATAAGTGGGGCCATACAGTAAATATACAGAAGAACAGATGGAGATATTGAATACTAACAGAGATCAGTAAGGAAAAGGATATCAATATATGTCATGTCAATGTATTAGCATCATGAAGCTATGATACAGTCGAACCGAATTTTGATTCCCAATCTATATCGGGACCTAACGCCAAGCTGGGGAGAAGCACTTCAAAATGGGGTTTGCACTTTTAAACCGCTAAAACAAAATAAATCACTAATCATCAACCATTGACTCTCACTGTCCGAGATCCACGTATGTATATAAAAGAAGAAAAAAATCTTAAGAATTCATGTCCCATCTAAGACCGCAGGAAGGTCTGGTAAGTGGGCGAGTCGGTATGCTCGCTGAAGGGGTAGCCCAAGTCATGAAGGAAGGACTCCAAGTCCTCCTTCTCTGCAGTGGGACACTGGATGCCAGCAAGAACCTTGCCAACATCACCACCATAGTTGCGGTAGTGGAAGAGAGAGATGTTCTGGTTGGGGCGAAGGGTAGTCAAGAATTTGGCCAGGGCTCCAGGGCGCTCGGGGAACTCGAACATAAAGAGTCGCTCATCGGCGACATCGGAGCGACCGCCAACTAAGAATCTAACATGACGCTTGACAAGCTCGTCATCACTCAAGTCATGGACACTCATGCCAGCCTTCTCGAGCTCCTCCATGATCTTAGCTAGGTCATCACGACCGGTTTGAGCAGATAAGGAGATGCCCATGAGTACGTCTGCAGAGTCATCACGAGCATACCGGTAGCTGAATGCAGTTACAGCATGGGGGAGGATAACCTCGACAAGCTTGGCAAATGCACCGGGAGTCTCGGGGATCTTAACGCTGAGGAGAGCCTCCTTTCGCTCGCCGAGCGCAGCACGCTCAGCAACGAAGCGCAGACGATCGAAGTCCATATTAGCGCCGGAGGTAATAGCAACAAGCTCCCGGCTGGGATCAGGGCTGGGGTTCTTGGCAATGTATTTTTTAAGACCGGCCAGCGAGAGAGCACCGGCAGGCTCGACGACGGAGCGGGTGTCTTCGAAAACATCCTTAATAGCAGCGCAGACCTCGTCGGTAGAAACCTGGATAACCTCGTCGATAACTTCCCGGCAAACACGGTAGTTCTCTTCGCCCACAGACTTGACAGCAGCGCCATCAACGAAGAGACCAACCTCCTTCAAGAAAATGCGAGTACCTTCGTCAAGGGACTGAGCCATGGCGTTAGCATCGTAGGCCTCGACACCAATAACCTTGACCTGAGGCGCAATGCGCTTCAGGTAGACGCCGATACCGCCAATCAGACCGCCACCGCCGACACCGCAGAAGACGGCCTCCAGCTTATCGAGGTTGGCTTGGCGCAGCAACTCCATACCGATGGTACCTTGACCAGCAATGACATAGGGATCGTCGAATGGCGGGATACTGGTGAGACCGTGCTGCTTCTCCAACCGATGAGCCTCGTCCTTGGCGGCATCGAAATCATTTCCATGGAGAACAACGCTACCACCCAGACGGGCGACGTTGAGGTGCTTGATAGCCGGGGTTCCAGCAGGCATGACAATAGTTGCGGGGATTCTTAACTTGCGAGCAGAGAACGCAACACCCTGGGCATGATTACCAGCAGAGCAGGCAATGACACCCTTCCACCGTTGCTCATTGTTGAGATGAGCCATCTTATTATAAGCACCACGGAGCTTGAAGCTGAAGACAGGAAGAAGATCTTCCCGCTTGAGAAGCACCCGGCTTTCGAAACGGTTGCTCAGGTTCACAGCATGGTGTAGTGGGGTCTCATCAATCACATCGTACACACGGGAAGTCAAGATCAATCGAAGATACTGTAGTCACCAAGCAATTAGCCAACAATTTCAGATGCAATATTCAGATCAATGGTGGGATTCTCCTCACGTCTGGATATCCATTGGGCAACAAAAAGGCCTCTGGGATGCCCCAGTTAGGAGGCAATCCGGGGACACGATCTGCCCGCTCGGAGGGGGGTGTTTGGGCGGCGGTATACTCGGTCAAGGCGAGACCACTCCGCTTAGGAGTGGTGGGTGTAGTGACACCATTAGTAGATGGCTCGTCAGACATGGTCAAGATATTGATATTCCACGAAACCTTTCCAGGACAACGAAGAACAAATCAATTGCAGGAAAGACGGGGAAATTCGAGTTGTGACTCTTTTTTTTTTGGCGGGACGAGATCGGAGCCCTTAGTCATCAATGCCCGCCCTATGAATTGACGTGATAATGGATCGTGTGGAGATTTCAGTATTTGTCTGGGTGAGAGTTGGGCTTTTAATTGAATGTGCATTCCTTTCTAAGAGTTCCCTGGGCATCAAAGCATTATTTGGTCATGTTGTGTAACCCAGAATGATGTTTGATGGCCAGGATGTATACAGTCTGTCGATGGCGGTCAAGCCAGCATTGCTTAGCATGACAGCGCATATAACAAGATCGGAGAAGCAATGGTTGAAATTGGCTTGAATAGCATGTGCACTCTATTAGATAGCATCAAGAAGAACCTCAGATAGTATCTAATACATTTACAATGACCTATCTATTTCCGTTAACCCCTCTGTTCTACAAATCCTCAACTGTCCGTCCTTTTTCGGCCGCGCTTGACAGAAAAACTCCCCGCGACGTCATCTCCGCCTGATCAACTCTCGCGTGTCCCCCGCAACCTCAAGAATATCCAGCTCCAATCACGTCTAGATTGGTTGTTGATATCCGGAGTGCACCGACCCACTCTGTTTCGTCCTGAATTGGTCTTTGGTCCCATCGTACCACCACAATCTCGTCTCCAACAGCTCAATCACCAGCCAACATGAGCGGCGAGTCTGTCCCTTCGTCTTTTGACGACCACCCGTACGTCTATAAGCATTCAGCAGTCCACTAGATTCTTAGTAGTCCGCGTGCCCGAGTGCCTAAAGAATGGAAAAGAGGGACGCTGGGATACCATTGCAAAGACGACTTCGCTAACAGCTTTACCCTGCCAGACAATTCCGTGAGGAATCCGGCGTCCAGAAATTCACCAGACGTCTTAAGGAAGAACCTCTCATCCCTCTAGGTCCGTCACCCATTCTATTAACACCTACGAATACCTACCATGCCCTCCCACCCGACTTGCCACACCAATTTAAAGTACTAACTCACCCAAGGATGCGCCGCAACCTGCTACGCCCTCTACCGCGCCTATCGATCCATGAAAGCCGGCGACTCGGTTGAAATGAACCGGATGTTCCGCGCCCGTATCTACGCACAGGCATTCACACTAGTCGCACTTGTCGCAGGAGGAATGTACTACAAGACAGAACGCAAGCAACGGCGCGAATTCGACCAGGCGGTCGAAGAGCGCAAGTCGCAAGAGAAACGGGATGCGTGGTTGCGAGAACTGGAGATTCGTGACAAGGAGGATCGTGAGTGGCGAGAGCGTCATGCGGCTATTGAGGCGGCGGCCAAAGAAGGGAAGAAGGTTGATCAACCTGATGCGGCTCGTGCGGCGATTGAACCTGCGGATCAGAAGTCTGTAGGGGTTTTGGAGGCTGTTAGGGTCTTGTTGGAGAGTCGGAAGTGATTCGTAATATTTAGAGTACTACTACAGAAATGTATGTACTAGAGTCTGAGGTGCAGGGATTTGAATCCTTTGCACGTGTAAATTATGGTTGTTGGTCTTTCAAGTTATTGTTTTGCTGTATATAGAATGCACATCACCATCTCCGCACTGCAATCTTCATTAGCGGAATGTAGTCTTGCTTTGTCTGAAGTCATTGCTGGTCACGACGATCAAGCTAGACTGACACTACTAGTAACTAATACCAAAACTTGTCATTGAGTAATCGGATTAAGATTATGAGGTCACTCGTCACATCTCGGGACATCTGATATACACATACATACTATCATAGTATGTTGTTGTAGCACGCCACAAACGGGAGATACAACACACATGGTCTAGAATGTGAATATATCCCATCGGTCAATTTCTAACAAATCAAGAGAATAATTCCCCTGGCCTGACTGAACAAGCATCGTTCCAAAAGTCTCTCGGCGGATCCGATGATCGCCCTGATATTTCCTAATTGGGCAATCCTCGGGTTTGCATGTGAGATCGACGGGGAGCGACATCGACTCTCGACTGAGTTTGCCCTACTGCTTTTTCTTCCAATTTTGAGTTACTGCAAAGTTAAACAAAAGGCGGGGATACAGGAGAGAACAGAATAAAACTCAAGGATCTCAAGAAGAAGAGAGGAAATCATCATCCTAAGAGAATATTAAGATGTAGAAATTACATCCCCGGGATCATTCCGGATGGATTTGATATCTCGGCGTGCCGAGGTGGTTCTCTCAGCCCTTGAACTCCATCATGATTTCCCCTAAAAATCTAGTCCAATGGATCCCTACTTTTCATTCAACCCCATCTGGTAGTTCATGGTCCACTGCACCGGGTTCTTCCCGTACTTCTTCCTGCAGGGTCTGCCCAAACTCCGAGGTACTTCTAGCATTCCGTCTTCTTATGACGTCTCGCCACAAGGTTTACGAGGCCTCGGCTGCGGAGCTATTGATTTTTTTCTGATTTTTGAATTTTTCTTCTTTTGTTTAGTTCATTTCTTGAATCCAGATTTTGCGGGTCCTGTTGCTATTAGGTATATAACTCTGTTGACACCCGTTGCCCACGGGGTGGATCTTGACTTCTCATCCCCGTACACTATCATCCCAGGCCATCTTAAGACGTTCCTGACCTGACCTGATCCAAGTGAAGCATTGACACGAGTGTTACTTTTGATCTATATATCTATCAAACTTGAAACGTATTTTCATCATACACCATGCTTTCCTGGGTCTACCCCCTCCGAATTGTCCAGGCAATTTTTGCCCTGGCAACTATCGGACTAAGCGCATACGGTTCGTTCAATCCTTTTATACCTCTAGGACACCTCGAGTCATGCGATTAAGAGTCTCCTAATTAACATTCATCCAGTCATCGGCACACTTTACGACTCTTGGTCTTTCTCAAATGTCATCTACTTCATGCTTTTCAACGGCTGCTGGACCACCGTCGTCGCAGTGCCCTATCTCGGTCTCGCTCCTCTCTGGTTCTCTCGCATCTCACATGAATATGTGATTCCTTTCGTTGAGATCGTGACCATGTGCCTCTGGCTGAGTGGTTGGATTGCCCTGGCCGCATTGATTCCTAAGCCCAGCGCCTGCACATATCCCAGCTGCCACGGACTGCAAGCGTTGATTGTTGTTGCAGCAGTTGAGTGGTGAGTTAAACACAATTAACCAAAACAATACTCCATAGACGCGCATAACTAATTCTGAATATATTATTTAGGGCACTCTTTGTCTTCACCAACTTCTTCGCTATCGTCGACCTCAAGAATTCCCGCCAAAACAGCAAGAATCACCAGAACGGTCAGCAGCAGGAACAGACTCAACCTCCTGTCTCGGAAGTCACCAGTGCTTCTGAGGAAGTTTGAGCAGCTCTCGATCTGCGGATTCAAATATGCTGTATTTTCGTGCTGTAATGACTACTCCTAACCTAATACTGGGACTGAGCTGGTTCTGTTAATACTCGGTGTACTTCGCCTCAATTCACGAAGATATGATGAGTGTATAACTGTGTGTTGAATCGTTGCTACTTGTTTTTCTGGCGTGGCTTTTACGAGGTTTGGCTTGCGTGATGATATCGACGTATTATACCTATAATAGGTAATTTCATAATCAATATTCCTAATGAATACTAGTATCTCGAAAGTTGACAGAGAAGAAGATAAGGCAAAGAAGAAAAGAGAACGGGTAGAAGACAATATAAAAGTAATCATGATCGAAATTCATTTGAACAGATGGGATATCACAGGCAATGAGCAAGAACACGCTGGAGTGAAATCTAAACAGCACAAAAATAAAAATAAAAGTGTAATAACACTCCAAGATCTCGCCTGTGAAACGCTTCATGTTAAAATGCCGAAATATCAAACGAGTGGCAGCATGGCTGGGTAGCTGGGTAGCTGAATCTTCTAGACGATGTTCAATCCCGGTATTTCGGGTACGAATTTCGATGCTAGATTTGTAGAACCACTTCCTTTCTCATGGTATCGCAGTACTTCTGCATACATGACCGTCTTCCACATATCTGCCGGTAAATCTGCTTCCAGAAATGCCCAATCGCATTTCTCTGTTGCAACTGGTTCGTCGTCTGGGTCATGGTATGGTTCGAGGAATTGTGATTGGAGACACTCTTCTGCGGCGATGCGTTCTTCTGGATCAAGCTGGAGCATTTTGTCCAATAAGGTTGTTGCTAGTATGTCATATTAGAAAGCTGTATTGACACTCCTTAAATGTGAATGGACTCACCTTTGATACTTGCGTTCGGCATGATCTTTGATAAAGATTGATGGGGTCTATCCGGTAAGGATTTGATGAAAGCCAAGGTCTATAGCAGGGAAGTTAGATATCATCGTTTCTCAAAGCCCAGTCTCGTCTTTTTTTTTGCATCTTTCCACGAGCCACTGCTTACATTTTCACTCGTAATGTTTGCAATCACGTTTTCAGGTGGACTTCCAAGCATTTGCGTAATCACCATAAACTGATTGATATGATTCTTTCCTGGAAACAGCGGCTTCCCGATAATCATCTCAGCAAAGATACAACCCGCACTCCAGATATCGACCTTTTCATTGTATCTCCTCCATGTAAGCATAATCTCCGGAGCGCGGTAGTACCTCGTCGATACGTAGCCGGTCATTTGAGCTTCCTGTACACGCGCGAGGCCAAAGTCACATATTTTCAGGTCGCAATTTTCATTTATTAGGATATTGCTGGGTTTGAGATCACGATGAACTACCCCTGCTGAATGCACATATTTGAGGCCTCGCTAGATTCGAGGTGGGTTAGTATTGGTGTTTTCGTGCTGGCGAGTGAAGTTTTGGAAGGACTATTCTTTCGTACCATCAATTGATACAAGAAGTATTGAGAGAATTGCTCGTCAAATTTCTTTGTTTTTAATAAAGAGCTCAAATCTGTTGCCATGAGATCTGTCACGAGGTATCTATCGTATGAGTTAGCTTTGTATCGGTTTTAACACATATTTATACACCACTTACATGTCTTCGGATGGCGAAATGAAGATATCTTTTAAGTGAATGACCTGCAAGCAGTCAAAGTTAGATTGCAATGTTCGATGAGGGAATGATGACAAACATTCTCATGCTGCAATTGCTTCAACAACTTGACTTCGCGAAACATGTGTTTCGCAATATTGTCCGACTTGAAAGGCTCGCTGAGCTTCTTCACGGCCAGCGTTGTATTAGAAATCTGATCTCGAGCAGAACTAAACAACAAATCTCACTGTCAGCCATAATACCGATTCTCCATCCTGGGCTGCCATGGTACACTGGCTTATAGGAATTCCTAGTCATACCAGACTAATCCTGAAACACCCATTCCTATTGGGACTAAGTCGGTATATCTTAACTTCGATTAGTAAATCGCTACATTTTGAAGGGTCTATGATATTAAGTATTCTATCATTTGCATACCTTTCAGTTGTCTCAAATGGTGCGCCCATAATAACCTTCTGGGAGAACTGGGCCATATCCCGCCCGGGGGTTGTCATTTGGCCTATAGGATTTGACATGATCTTCGCATAAACAAGAAATACGCTTGTCCAGATAATCGCTATAAAATGCAGCACTTCGCGGGTGTTCACTATACAGATAGTGAGAAAGGGAATACGGGCTTGATCCCAGAAAATAATAGGAAATAGAACGAGTGGCGACTCTCGGAAAACAGATTAATATTATATAAAATAAAAGGTATTGTGCTCTCCACATGCACACCAAGTGGCAACACAATACAATGTAGATGGTCAGTTGGGGGGGGGACCTTAGGGGGCCACCAAATGCCTAAGGAGGATCATTTACATCAGCGGCTGGAGAATCAAGTCACAAGAAACTTGAACGAGTGTGAACGAAGGACATCGAAAAAGAACGGGCAACACATTCAAGTAGTGACATGTCGTTCGCCGTACTCATTTCTGCAGGCCCACACGATCTCCAGGCTTTCCGGCCGTTGAATGGCCGGCCATTTTTTCCGGGCGAGCGAATGAACGTGTGGGCTTCTTCCTCTCTTTTGTCTAGCGCCCCGCGTGTCTCGATTGTGGTGTCCTTGCTTGAATTTTCCTGATGATGTGAGTGGTGGAATGTGTACCACTCTCGTCATTCTCATGGATGATAGCCCTGATTTGCGGCGGCTTTCCCACTGCAGCAGCATTTAGGATGCGGCCCGAGCTCCTGTGATGAGGATGCATTCTGGAAGGACTGTCGTAAGGCTACTTGTATTACATGTGTAGAGTAGGTTGGATAATATTCTAATATACTGAATTATCGAGTCCAGCTCGATTTTTATGCGATTTGGTAGCTGAAGGGTATTATATAACATCAAGAAGAATTTGAAGTCATGGAATCCGCCCAAATCCCAACACCGAACTTGTGAAAAAGCAAATAAAATACATAGTCAAAGAATTACATCCATTAGACATTTTCCATATTGATCAGTCGATCAAATGAGAATTCACCCATCCCATCAAAAGTCGCGTCGTAAAGAGCTGGATCTGTAAAGAGTTGATTTTCCGAAGCCTCCGAATCCGCATTCGACCCTTTCCTACTATTCCCCATCGCAGATTTATCTGACCAACTTGGAGAAGAAAGTGTTGGGGAGGGTATCTGGAGCTGGTCTGGGCTTGCACCGACGAGATTCTCGCTCATACTGGCTAATTGTCGATTGATATGGTCATCATTGCAGCTTGCGTGGGCGAAAACGGTATTCTTCAGCGTCCAGATTTCTTCACGGAGGGTATTCAATTCGGCCATGAGAGAGTCATGTCGAGCTGTTTCGTTATGAAGGGAGTTTTGAATTGCTTGGTGTTCTCTCTTCTTCTTGAGTCTGCATTTATTTGCGGCGATTCGGTTTCGCTCGAGGTGCTTTGCTCGTTCGGGGCTGATACGGTCGACCTGGTCGCGTGGCATTGTTGCTGATATTCAGAGTTGGATATTTATCACACTTGGTAAATTGTAGAGTGTGCAATGACCGAGTAGATAAGAGTTAATTGGTAGGACAAGTGGTCGTGATACGATGGTGATCAAATAATGTGAACTTCAAGTTGTACTGAGAATAGCTTCGTGAAGAAGAATTGGGTATAACCCGCAAGAACGTGGACGTTCTTAAAACTTGGAGCTTAAATTCGAAAATGGTATGGTTTGCCTTGCACACGGGCAGCAGAGAACAATTGAATTGATTCGTTTCTTCCAAAAAGCAATGGTTGGAATTAATGATCAAGCTAGGGTATATATCCCCCGGATCTCCCGCTGAACAAGGAAAATAAAGCTAGTTTGCTCAACTACGTCACCATATCAAGATCTAGACTTGCCGTCCTCCATCCGATAGAAAGTAATACACTACTGCACCCAGCCAAGAAGTAAGCTAGGCAGGCCGAGGACTCGCCACCTGCACCCCTGGGCGGGAAAAGCACCCGTTAAACCCAGCAGAAGCAAGAAAGATCCGGGGCAGAAAACGCTTGAAGGATAGAGCAGAAAGTTGATGGGGGTCTGGGTCTGGATGGACGGGCCATCATGCCGGATCCTGTTCGATGACCCGTTTTCATCGAGGATCCATGATGCTCATTTAGTTGGAACTGCGGGGCCGCGGACATGCGATAGTGACCCGGAGTGGTTTCGACACCCTGGCAATCAGGAGGACATACCCCAGTCGTGACGCGCAATAGTATCTCCTAGTAGACCAAGTCTTGTGCTACATACGCTTGTACTGGTTGTGTACAGTATACAGCAATGATCGATCGGGAAGAGATGCGAGTGGCAAACAAGGGTAAATTTGTGAGCAATACCGATGATGTCATCACAACCTGATATCCAATTTTCTACACAACACTAGATACTCTACAACTACTGTACCTGTATGGTTAATGTGCTTATGTCTGGAATTCCAGTCGACTCCACTGATACACTGATAAGCACGAACTGTTGACCCTGGCCATGTTTATTATGATTACGTTGGACTACTGTACACTGATGTGCTTGTGCAGAAATATCACCATGCTTATTTGCCCAAATATTTCAAGTGCAATTGAATGACGCCTAGACAAAGGTCAAATTGAACTAATCAATCGTATAATGGATCATACGATTGATGGGTTTCTACAGTACTTTGCTAGACACCCAGGCATAGTACGCCTGGGTGGTTGCTACCTAGTAATCATCATCAAGAATATCAAATAGATTGTACAATGCTAATACTATACATAGCTTGAAATGCAAGACCTATAACACGATAGTATACTGTCTCAAAGCAGAAACCTCAACTTAAACACTCCAGCTAAACAAAGACACCAAGCAGATGCCTCTAATGAGGATCTATCACCCAGCAACCTGCTCATCAATATACCTTCTCATAGTATCGAACTCAGCCTTCCCCGTCTAGAATATATTAGCACAACATATTTGATAAATGGAGGAAAAATACATACCGACATCAAGTACCGAATATGTCCCTAACAACCAGAAAATTAGCCCTATACAATTATAAAAGGAGAAATAGATATCTCACCAAATCCGTAACTTGCCGATGCCTTTCGAACTCCTGCCGCGCATAATTTCGTAATTCCTCGCGCGTAGAGGAGGGAGGAACTTCTTTATATAGGGAAATGCCATTAGTTAACTCAACAATATAGACACTCCTTCAGTACCCCAGATGACCTTATCATCGGACAGAGCTGAAACATCACGAGGCAAGGAGAAACTCACTATTTAACGCGCGAACAATCTCCCTCCAAAACGTCAAGACGCGCTGCCGTTGAATAAACTATCAAACCATAATCAATACTCACTTTCACATTAAACATGAAAACATTTCTCTTTCAACTCCATTCATCCATTTCCCCGGGCCAGGGCTTCGCTTTTCTAGGTTGTACGTACATGTTCGAGGCTGACGGCGGGTTTCCTCAATTTTGACGGGGAACCCTTTGAAACCGCGGCGAAAAATCTAAGTGTTGGCCGCATGGAGGTGGATCATCTCCCTTTTCTGATTTCTCTTGGGGATTTGGTTAATTGCGTGGATGTTATTCGATATTATTCGCGACGAGAGGCGAGGAAGGCGGTCGAGTTTGATGTGTATTAGTATTACTGTATTTTCACGTGATCTATGTACAATAATTCTATCATCTGGGAAATACGATGTAAATTCTAGGCTGTCTGAGTGTGACGAAATGCTCATAATGTATATGATTTGAAAAGATTATTTATTCTCAATTGATTTTTGATATCTGGTACACAAATCCAAACAATGATTTCATATATCTATATTTTGAGGAGTCTTATGCCTGCAGAGGCTCCCCCATACCACCAAAAGTAACGCTCTTGATAACCATGAACTCATCAATACCATACTTGCTGCCCTCACGGCCAAAGCCACTCTGCTTAACACCACCGAATCTAGAAGAGAGTTAGCAAAGAAACATATTGCGGGGCAAAAGGATACATACGGAGAAGCAACATCACTGATCAAGCCAGTGTTGACACCGACCATGCCAACCTCCAGGGTCTCGGCAACGCGGAAGATACGGCGAACATTACCGCTGAAGAAGTAACCAGCCAGACCAACCTCGGCCTTGTTAGCCAAATCGACAACCTCCTTCTCGGTCTCGAAGGGGAAGAGACCAGCAACAGGACCAAAGGTCTCCTCGGAAGCGAGAAGCATCTCCTTGCTCATGCCAGAGAGAACAGTGGGCTCGTAGAAGTTGGGACCCAGGGCAGAAGCCTTCTGACCACCGATAAGAACCTTCGCACCCTTGGAAGTAGCGTCTTGAACGTGCTCATGCACCTTTTCGGCGGCACGCTCGTGGATGACAGGACCATGGGTGATACCCTCCTCGAAGCCGGCTCCGAGTTTGAAGTCCTTAACCTTGGCAGCGAAGCGCTTAGAGAACTCCTCGTAAACGCCCTTCTGCACGTAGATTCGGTTAGCACAGACGCAGGTCTGGCCAGAGCTACGGAACTTGGAAGCGATGGCGCCGTTAACGGCGGCATCGAGGTCCTCGACATCATCGAATACAATGAAAGGTGCGTTACCACCGAGCTCCCATGAGACCTTCTTGATAGTCGACGAAGCCTGCTTCATCAATAGACGGCCGACATTAGTCGAACCGGTGAAAGAAACCTTGCGAACCTCAGGGTGAGTGGTGATCAGCTCGCCAACGGCAGGAGTATTCTTCGATGCAGTCACAATGTTAACTACACCCTTGGGGATACCGGCACGGTGAGCCAGTTCGGCGAGAGCGTTGGCGGTAAATGGAGTCTCGGCGGGGGACTTTGCGACAACAGTGCAGCCCGCGGCGAGTGCAGGGCCGATCTTACGGGTGATCATAGCAGCTGGGAAGTTCCATGGGGTAATGAGACCGCACACACCAACTGGCTGCTTCAGGGTCATGACTCGGTTTCCGGGGACAGTGGCCGGAATAACATCTCCATATGCGCGGGGAGCTTCCTCACTGAACCACTCGAAGAAGCTGGCGGCGTAGTTCACCTCGCCCTTGGCGTCAGCGAATGGCTTGCCATTCTCCCAAGTGATTAACTTGGCCAGATCCTCCGCATTATCCATCATCAGCTGGTACCAGCGGCGCAGCATGCGGGCACGCTCACGGGCGAGAGTTGTGCGGAATGAGGGGAAGGCCTCGGAGGCGGCTTGGATAGCCTTTTCGACGTCTGTAGTGTTGAGCTCGGGGCATGTTCCGATCAGTTTGCCAGTGGCAGGGTCTATCATGAAAAAGTGCATTAGTCGGTGTTATGATTATTGATATGATAATGTATGTGCTATAGTTACCGTGAACCTCGAAGGTCTCGCCTGATTGAGCACCAACCCACTCGCCATTGATGTATGACTTCTCAATGAAGAGTGACTTGTCTTTCAGCTGTAGGGATGAGGTTAATAACAAGACCACTTTCACAAAAGTTGGAGAGTCACAAGTATATCCACTTACATCAGGCTTGCTGTGTCCCATAGTGTAGAGTCGCTTTGCGGCAGGAGGAGGAGGAATGGAAAAAGGATAGCGAAGACGAGGTCGCAGAAGTTGACGAGAAACAGGACGGATGAGACGATCCATTTTGGATCAGAGGAAACTCTCCGAGGAACAACCGAGGCGAAACGTTCAAGCGGAGGAGCGGGGAAGGACAGGGAAAAGCGAGCAGGACTGGGCAAAAAAAAGCGCGCGGTGGTTTGCGGGGAGAAGACGGACTTTAAAAAGGGCGATCAATTGAGTGTAAACCGGGGGATGCACTAAACGATGATTGCTCTGCAAGGCCGAGAAGCACCGACGGCGATCGGAATTGGTTGAAGTGGAGGAGAAAGTGGAAGTTGAAGGGGAAGCTTGCGCTGGAAAGGGAAGCTCCATGCTATGCGGGGCTGATGTCATTCTGTTGGATTTGATGGATGAGAGCTGGAATTGGGCAATTCATGCACTAACATTATTGACTAGATGATTCTGTGTTCTTTAAACACATTATAATATCTAATTAAAGGTATTATAAACTGATTTGAAGTCTTTCTTTTGAATTCATAAATGATTCGAGTGTATATCGCGTTAGTCACAGATCCAGTTGCTCCGCAAATTTGTATCGTAAATACATAAATTACATAGCGCGGGATTTGTATCCAATCACGGAGCGGAAGATGAAGAGCTCGGGGAAATGAACCACTCATGTAGCTTTACGAAGTATACAATCAGAGATAGCGTAATTACAATACCAGATATACAACAGACCGGTATCTTTGGAGTCAACACTTTATCATAGAATGATTGATAGAACGATATATCGATAAGAACATCATGTACTAGGAGGAGATTATTGAAATACCATCCTACGCTCTATTAAATCTCTAGGTGATCACCTGATCTCTTCTCACAAAGCATCAATCTATCATGTCCTTCAGAATGCCTCAATCCGACCTTCACTCCCTCAGCCTGCTTCTCCATCCCACCACCCATCTTATACTCTTCCTTCTCAACCCACTCCAATCCGTGATAGAATGGCGCTAAAGCGGATGACTTCCACAGTGGTAATTGACTCCTCTGACTCACATACATCGTCGCCAATGAAAATACCGTCCCAACCACAACCAGTAAGGCCGGAAGACCGATCCACGGCCATTGCACATCCACAAATACTTCAGATGTATGCACCGTGCCATTGATCCTGTGGGAAGAGTATGTAAGGCTCAGCTTATTCAATGAAGCTGCAATATTGGCCATCGTTTCTTCGAATCCGGTACTTTCAATTCGATCCAGAGCTGGATTATAATTTTCTGTGCCATAGAACTCATCTGCATCTCTTGGCTCTTTATGCCATATGTGGTATTTCAGAAGCCATGCCCCTCCTGACCCTTGAGGAAAGTATTTGGAGCCCTTTCCTGCGAGTAGTCGCATTTTCGGATCACAAAATCCAAAGTTGCTTTCATTCGAGTTCGTGTTGATATTATTCGAGGACCCGGGCTCCCAGCATAATGAATAGCCTTCATTGTCATCGACGAGGTGTGCTTCATTCACGTATAGCCTGCCGAAATCAGTGGCTAGTGTTTCGATCGATGGATTCCCATTCTGCACTGTCACATTGTACTCTCGTAGACAAAGTGAAAGACTACACCCAATCACTCGCTTGACGTACATGCGATTCGAAATAGGTGCAGAATAAGAGGCATTGCCACTGGTATTCAACTCAAGTTCTGCCCGCGCATTTGTCCAAAGAGGATTCTTGACGCCGGATAGAGTGCTGTTTAAAAGCTGGCCCATGAGACCATAGTCATAGTATCCGAGAATCCGATTAAAAGGTTGCCAGACAATTTTATCAGGGAAATACAAGACTGGCATGCCCATCTCATAACCCTCACTATCGTGAAATGTGACGGTGAAATTATGACCAGACATATCGTCCTGAAATGCATTGACAAGGTCGATATTACATGTTTCGTTGAATCCTCCATTAAACCCCTCCTTGATGGTGGGTAAATGGCAATCGAGTACCATAAGAGAAGTGATATCGGCGCATTGATTGCAGAAGCCAACAGACGAGTACGGGTCCCATGTACAATTCCCCGACGGACAATCGAGAGGAGGCGTGAAGTCCTGATCTGACCAAAATCCCTGAGAAAGTGCCTTATCCATGGTCGAGTTTCCGGGCATGAATTCGCGCAATTGTGGCGCAATAGCCATTTCGTTCGAGTTCGGTGCAAGCCAGACAGGGTATTTGAGAACTTGTTGTATGAAGGGATCAAATGCTAGAAGAAACACGAGGACCAGTGCCCCAAGAGAGACGAAAGATTGCGCACGATGGTGGAAAATGATCATTAATGAGCCTAGTGGTCCTCTGCTCGCCGCATCGAATGTCTGCATATCGAGTAAACTTCGACCATTCATACCTCGCGCAGTATTACTGGTAGCAGTACTAGAAGTACTAGTCTGGAACCAGAGCCATTTCAACTGACTGATAGATTCTCCGATGACCAAGACCAAGGATGATTTGCATGCTGTTGCTAGGACTGAAATGAATGTGTTCAGAGTCAAATCGTATAAGAGTGTCTCTGGTCGTACTTTGTGATCGTATATAGCGAGTATCACGCATATAGCGATGAAACAAGCAATAGCGAATGCCAAAGCAATACCTTCAATTAGCCATGTATCAAGCCAAATTGACCTGCGAGCGGACTTATTGATTCGAGAATATTCTTTGTGATTGGTCTCCTTGGACAATGTTCTGGATCGCGATTGTGTCTTTGATTCAGCTAGAACGCTTGACTTTAATTGAGACTTTGGAATGCCAGGCCCAGGCTTCACGGAATCACCATGGGTTTCGTTCAGAGGAAACATTTCCATCGTTATTGCCAAATAATGAGTACTCTCTTAATAGGATAGTCTGGTGTATTGGTCGTTCCGGCTGAAGGGGCTTTCAGCAAATGATGGATAGAGTAAGAATAAGGCAGATCAAAGTTGCGACATTTCGTTAGAATTATCGAAGGGAAGAACTTTATGAACACCCGCGTAGACTAGTAATACCGAGATTGAGTCTACCAGGGAATATCCAAAGAGACAAGAAGATCCAAGAGGAACCCTTTGAATACGGGGTGATTCAGCCCCCACGACAAACACAGCCTGCAGCAATGCAAGTTTACGGAGCAGGAAATGATAGACATTGACTGGGCGTGGAGTTACCAATGCTGTATGTCCTGGGTTAATGTATTCTATAATTATATTTGGCAAATAGTTGAAGGTTGAAGCTCAATACTCTTCTCACGATGAGTAGATGTAGTCAATATACAATAGCCATTGTAAATACGTAGTGTATGAATTAGGGTATACATTAATCGATTTCAATAACCTCAGGTCTCTTATTAGAACCATTCCGACGCTCAGCTCCTCCTTCATTTTCACGCTCACGCTCACGCTCACGCCCATGAGCCTTCCTCATGTGCAGGGTTAGATTCCAAGTCCGAGAAAAGCCTTGCGTATGTCGTGGACAACTGGTGATCGGACAAAGGATATCCGCTTTGCGATGCTCACCCTTGCCCATGGGTCGAGATACCGGTTGATTATCATCAGAATCAGAATCATGGACAATATCCTTCTTCCTCAATCGTCGTTTTTTCCGTCGGGGAGGAGCAGGTATATTTTCGCCTTCGGTGTCACTTTCAATATACGCTAACCGCCATTTTCCAGAACCCAGGTCCTCGATTTTGCGCATTTTGCCTTCGTGAAGGCGTCGAAATTCCATGTCTTGACCAAATAGATCCGCGCATCGTTTTGAGGCGCGCATTACTGCGTCTGAGGGAAGGCCCGTCATGGCTGCGATGCCCATCACTTCACTCCAGTCACGCTGTTCGCCTCTTTGGAAGATGTATGGATCTAATTTTTGCTTTCTGCCACGAGACTGTGAAGGATCTTGTTTAGATGTATCCCTATCTGAGGTATATAGCTTGCGGCCGCGAGATCCAGAACGCGAACTGGTTGGTGATGTTTCGCCTTCGGTGTCGGATTGAGGTTCATCGCCTGTGCCTCGGGCTCGGCTTCTACCCTGCATAGCGTGATGTAGACCCATCAGCACACGATCGATTTGCGAAATGACATTTCGAGATAATGGCCGTAGTTGTCGTCTGGATTTGTCGTCATCAGCTTGGAAGACAGGATGAAACGGCTCGTCGTCAGCACTACCACCAAGTCCCGACTCATCTTGGTTCGGATCCTCATCTTCCGTATCCATTTTCGGATCGAGTTCTTCCTGCGACCTAAGTCTAGGATCGTCGTTATCCCATCCTCGAGCCAAGAAAGTTTCTTTGGCGCTCTTCAACATGCTTGCCATAATAGATTCTTCGAGATCGGCACTAGGGCGAGGATCGGGTTCCATTCGATAAGTGTCTGGGTCATCTAATTCTCGATGAACATACTCATCGCAGCGAGGAACAGTTTCTGCCAGCATGGGCCACCCAGCCCAGACTTTCTTAACAGCCGATGGATCCTCACTCTCATCATTAGGACCCAATTGCGCATCCGCTTTCTGATTGCGAAGCACGAAAGAGTCATAGAGATGAGCCGCTAGATCCATGGACCGACTGGCCAAAATCCCCTCATATGCACCCCTTTCACCTGCAATCAGCCTTTTATATGTACTAGAAGCTCCATCCCAGCGATTAGGACGCGTGACTCCAGGCGGTAGGTCCAAACCGCGATCAAGGACGTAGGTAGTTGGCTGCAGCGGTGAACTCCTCCTGGGTGAATCCGAGACGGTGCGAGATTGAGATTTACGAGACCAATCCGGTTCAGACTCTAGTCCCAGTCCATCGTCGCCGTTAAGACTTCCTTGAAAGCTCTCGGCTTCGGAATTATAATCGTCCTCCAGGGGTCGTTCTCGAAGCAGAGAGTCAAGTCCATCATACTCCGGCCCCTCATTCATGGGCTCCAATTTCGGACCAACATGGCTGCTGCTCGGACCTCCGAAGATAGACCTTCGAGGTGGTTCTGGCTGGGATGAGGGAAGTGGAGCTGCATCACTGCTAGGACCGCCAAATATTGAACGGTACGGCTGTGCTGATTGTGGGGGCAAAAATTGAGTTGATGATGGAGGGTGATTATTATCTGCTGGATTCGAGGACATGCCTCAGCGTTGTGATGGATTTGCGAATATAGTGATATTGTTGACGGGACCGCTCATCTCAGGTACAAAGCGGTATTTTGGTCTGTAAGTTGCCACGAGACGATTCTGATGAGTTCAGCATCCCGCTACAATCCAAAACAATTAGATTCGCGTCAGTCTGAACATATCCCGCCCAAGTGTCGTCAAGCAGACGGTTGTCGTCTTCCATCAAAAATTCCGCCGGGTGGATATTCAGATTTCACGTGACCTATCATACTATGGACAAGATTATTGCAAGGACTTGAACAACCCTTGGGGCTACTGGATTGAGACTATTATCATCTTCTAGGGATTAAAGGTGGCTTTGTAGGAATAACATGCGACAGTTACTTATTCAAACTTTGTAGTATAGCATTAAATTGAATTGACAGATTTTTAGGTCATGCATATACAGGGGACTATCCAGCCGCAAACGCCAGTATCAAAGAAATACTCCTAATTTTGACAAACCTCGCCTAACTTATTTCTTCTCGGCGCCTTTCTCAATCTTGCGGCGCTTCGAACGGAGTTTGGCGGCCTCATCGGACTGCTTCTTGTTCGAATGCATCATCTTCTCGAGCAGCTTACGCTTCTTGCGGCTCATCATCATCTTTTGTCGTTCAAGCTCTTCCTCCTCCTGGCGCTTCTTAGCAGCCATCTTCTTGGCCTTGGAGGACTTCTTCTTGGCTGCCTCATCACCGCCTCCGTTGGCAGAGAAGGGCAGACCCGCGGCTTCGGCCTCTAGCTCACGCTGGTGCTGGTTGCGAGCAGCCTCGTCGTCATCTTCAGACTCGGAGGCGGGATCTTCCTCGATTCCGGCGAAGGACTCGTCAACCTCTTCTTCGTCTTCGTCACTGCCGCTCTCATCGTCATCAGTGCCAGCAACATCCATGCCACCGTCAACAGACTCTTCCTCGGACTCCTCGGCGGACTTCTCCTCGGGAGCGGCCTCATCCTCCATCTCTTCATCGCTGTCCTCGGCCTCTTCGGCGATCTCAGCCTCGCCCTCCTCTTCCTGCTCAGCCAGGGAAGCCCGGGGGTCGTAACCACCACGAGAAGGCTTAACCCAAGGACTCAAGTGAGGGGGGAGAGTGGCGCCAGGACCGTACAAATCGGCACGGATGAGCTTGCCCTCATTGACGCAGTCCCAGACCCACTGGGGCTGGACGTAGGTACGTCCAGGAATGCGAGTGCCAGGCTTGACCTTTTGAATGGAGTTATCGGCAGCAGGAACGGCAGGCAAAGACTCAGCGGGGAGTTGGGGACGATCAACGATCTGATGGGTAATTCGGGGGTCGGTCTCATCGTGTGTGAAAGCTCCGTCACCCAGGACAGCGTCCCAGCCAATGCGCTTGCAGCCGAAAGAACGGAGAATGAACTCAATGGGAGCCTTGGGGGCCTCACGGGAGATGTAGAAGACGAAAGGAGAGAAGAGAGCTCCAGCTTCGTTGCCGCTCATGTCGGGCTGGGGAAGAGTATCGGCTTCGGGGGCGGCAGGCTCGAAACGATCAATGGCATCGGTCGACTCCTCGGTGGTGTCGACCGTCTTCTCATCAATGTTCTGGTCCAATCCAGCCGACTTGATCACCTTGTCAACCTTGGCTTGCACCTCTTTGGAGACTTCCTTGTTAGAGCCGTTGGTCTGAGTCTTGCTGGGCTCAATAGCCTTGGGTTTCTCGCCAACACCACGGCCCTCGAGGGTGAAAGCAGCAAGCTCCGCACCGTTCTCATCACTGCGGGTATCGAACTTCGGGGGGTATCTAATGCCAATGGTGGAGTACAGGCGGAAGTTGACGAAGCCCAGCAGGGTGGTGTAAAAATCGACGAAGGTGGCCATGATACGGTAGTCGACATCGCCGTTAACACGCTGAACGAATCGGTAGGGAACCAGCCACATAATGTCCTGACCTTGAATAGTAGCCTGATAGTAGATACCCTTGATCGAAAGGAAGGATTTGCGCAGCGAGTTGGTGACAATCAAGTAGTGCTGGAACTCGTGGCACAAACGCTGGCAGAGGGCAATGGTCTTGGGAGGAACGTGCTTGTCGGAGGGAAGAGTAGCGAAGAGGAACAGCAGAGAGAGAGCATCATCAAGGTCACGCAGAGCATCGATGAAGGTGGGATAGCGCTCCTTGATAACATGGTCGAGGGTGAGCTTGGGGGCGTGGTTCTTCTCGAGGCGCGCAGCGTCGCTGACTTCACCACGACCCAAAGAGCGAGCGATCTTCTTCGCAAGAGCCTTCTGTTCACGGAACTTGTTCAGCAGAGGCTCGTGAAGCAGATACTGGATATCCTTGGTGTAGTAGAAGGTTGTGTTGGGGGTAGAAGTCTTAGATGCCTTCTTCTTGTTGCGAGGCTCACGCGGATAAATTCCTTTTCAATCACAGACCCAATTAGTTCCACAGTCGCATTCACATTCCATAAACCATTTCCAACTTACCCTTGAAGATACATAGGCGACGGAAGTCAGGCAGAGAAATCTGCAGCTTTCGCACGGCCTGAGTACGAGTGATATAGTTTTTGGCCTGGCCGGAAGTACCTTTTAATTCTTAGTTAGCGGAGAAGAACCCTCAATCAAAAACGATATCCAAAGCCTACCCTTCTTCTTGATCTTCGCCATGATGTCTGTTTTTTCCTGGTCAAAAGGTGAAGTTCCAGACCAAACAGAAACAGAATGCGATAAGAAGAGGAAAAATTCTCGATAACTTTTTTTTTCCGCCGAGACTCAGTTCGGAAGGCGGTCAGAGTTCCCACCCCCGTTTGTACCGCGGAGAGGGCGGGCTCCTCCAAAGACAACAACATCTTCTTGTTCAGCACAAGACAGCTCCAACAACGCCATGGCAGTCGATAGACGCATGGTCGGTGTGTTTGGCGCCGCCTTTGTGTTGCGACTGCTACTCATTTGTGTATTTCCATCTTTGCCAGATCTACTAACTGGTCGAGTGGAGGTATCGACCCCAGTCAATAGCTTCAAGCGATGTGAGTCGAGGACTAAACGAAGCAATTGTATGTGTTTGCGTGGCTAATTTAGGGGCTTCATAGTGCAAGAAGGATTGTATCTCTATATTCGCAATGTATCACCTTATGATGGTGGGGTCTTTCACCAGGTAGGTTGATTCTTGATGGGTGAGATGCAATACCTCCTCGATGAACTAACAATTGTAATGCAGGCACCTCTTCTCCTCCCTCTGTTCTCTCTCCTGCCCGACATCCACAACAATCCGATTCCCACTGCGATATTCTATTTTCTGGTGGACCTAGTGAATGCTTATGCCTTGGTGACCATCTCAGAGTCGGGGCAATCCATCCAAAGTCGATACCACTCTGCCGTTCGGAAACATGTGCGGTGGGACGGGGTGTCTGTCGCGGCTTGGTACGCTCCTTGGGCCTAAGAATCCGCTTTGGAACCTTTTGCTGATCAAGAAATAGGTTTCTCTTCAATCCATTTACAATTGCCACCTGTTTAGCGCGTTCGACGAGCGTATTCACGACCTCCGGAATCCTATTCGCTGTATCCAATGCCGTTGGTGGAAATAGTATCAATGCGATGCTCGCCCTTGGTCTTGCTTCCTACCTCTCGCTTTATCCTGCGCTCTTATCTATTCCTCTTGTTCTCCTGTGCTACGATCGAGTACATCAAACATCCAAGCAACCACCAAAGGCCGCTTTCTATATCTTGCAACACGCGGTGATTTTGCTAGCAAGCGTTGCAGGGCTGCTTGCATTGTCCTACCTCATTACTGGGAACTTTTGGGAGTTCATGTCAGCAACATATGGCTTCCACCTGTTGGTCCCTGACTTGACCCCCAATGTCGGTTTGTGGTGGTACTTCTTCATTGAGATGTTCGACTCGTTCCGCGAGTTCTTCCTCGGTGTATTCTGGCTTCATTTGGCCAGCTATGTTGGTGGTCTCACTACACGGTTAAGACGACAGCCGTTATTTGTCATTGCATCGTTACTTGGTGTCTTTGCCATCTTTAAGCCTTACCCCAGTATTTCTGACGCATCTCTATACTTTGCCATGCTACCTTTATATCGCCATCTTTTCCCTTGTGAGTCTATCATTGCAAATGCAACAATCTATTACCCCGGCGTACTAACTTTGCCCAGTGATGCGATACACATTCTTCGCCATCTCTGCCATCCTCTACTCGAGTCTCCTCGGCCCAGCCTTCTACCACCTCTGGATCTACGCTGGATCCGGCAATGCCAATTTCTTCTATGCCATCACCCTTGTCTGGAGTCTTGGTCTTTCCATTTTACTGGCAGACAGCATCTTCTCTGCTCTACGTGATGAATGGGAGCAGGATCACCCAGACAAACAAGGCGCCGAAATCAAACAAGTGTAATGTATAACTGAACAACTGCATGATAGCGCAACATTTTATTATTATCCTTTCATATCATCAAGACGAAGGTCTATATCACTTCAATACCTTTGATAAAATCTCATAATCATACTCCTTAACCGTCCCATTCCGCAACGTCCTCGCTGGCGGCGAATTCTCATCAACCTCATACCCACCTTTCTTATAAAACTCCCTCGCACCCTTATTCGACTTAAAAACAGTCAACATAGCCTTTTCCAACCCAATCAATTTCCCAATCCCCTCCATTTGACCCATCAATAGAATCCCTAGTCCCTTACCCCTTGCCATGGATGATAAATGAATCTCATAGCAATAAATAACCTCCTTCCCATCTTCATACGTAACCATAAACGACAAGAACCCGAGAATCCGTCCATCCTCAGAGGGAAATGCTTCACCTCGCACATTTTCACCCTTGGCCTCTGATTCCAAGCTTGATCCACTTGGCTCTGTACCGGTCCCCGACGCTGACTCTAATCCTGGACCTGAACTCGGCTCGTCGGATATGCGGCCGGTTTCTCGCGTGCCCCGCACAAGTAGGTACTTCATATCGGGCAATTTCATTTCTTTGCGCTTTTTCAGACGCGACCATCCGATTGCCGACGCGGCGTATGCGGAGCCGGAGGTCTCTTCTATCAGATCTAGACATGCTTCCAGGTCTGATGATGGGATGGTTGCCGCGGAGTAGATGTCCAGCGGGGGTATTTGAACCTCCGTATTTATGGGTTTTGTGGTTGTATCTGTCACATTACTGGTTTCTGCAGTTACAGATAGTGGTCTCACGTATAGTGAAATGAATTCGTTGATGGGAAGTGCATTGGTGCGTTCGACGAGTGGAAGGACTGGTGCATTTGTTAGACGCGTTTAGGACTTTATAGATGGGATTGACTAGGCTAGTGGATGTAGGATATCTCGATGATCAATCCTAAAATTCACCAGATGATACTGGGAGATTGATTGTTTGGGATTGTGTTTATTGTGGACTATAATTGACTCACTTTTGCTGGACTGCACGCGTCGTGTTGGAGTGTCGGATCGACGTGCTTTGTTTTTGCTAACGCGGCCTTCTTTCGTAGCTGGCATTTTTGATCTCAAGGTGGCAATGGCTAATTGATGCGATGTTCGTCTGAGTCTAGGAGATATTGGATTGCAATTAAATGTAGCGGTAATTCTTGATCAAATTGATCAATAGTTAGTTGTGCTTAGAATGTGATGTGGCGGGGTTGTTTGATGTTGGAGACCTGCGGACGGGAAAAAGGTTCAAGTTGAACGCAACAGGAATTTCATTCTCGACTGATTCAATCAAGATTGTGTGCCATTTACATGTTATTGACTCAATGCTTTGTCCTATAACACTGGCATTCTCTGCTATTCAATTTCTAATTTTTTTACTTTTTCTTTATTTTTCTGTGTTATTGACTCGGCAGTGAGATGGCCACTGGGGAATTTGGTATACTACTAGCTCTACTACTTCATCACAGTAATCTGGTCATCATCTAATATATGGCGTGGAATATTGCTATACTACTACTAGCAGTGTACATACTAGTAGGGTTTTAGTTGAAACATTATGTACACAGTATAATTGCCATCTGACGTTATCATTTGTATACTGGATAGAGTAAAACCGGTAGTACCTCAACAATCACACCTCAACAGATCCTACTAAACACTCAACTCAGCTAAGAATTTCCCCTCAACTTAGCAGCATGCTCTTCAGCACGCCTCTCAGCCTCCGCAGCACCCAATTCCCCAAAGACATCAATTCCCCAACGGAAAGGGTAATTGTACCGCTCGTTCTTATCAAGTTTGTTCAAAGCCTCGAATTCAGCATCAGGAATAACAAAGTCTACCAATAACCACCCATTAGCACACCCCTCCTTCTAACTCAAAGCCAGATATAGACAGGTGGAACTTGGAAACTCACCCTGGAAGTTACTCTCAATCCGAGATGGAGTGACACTCTTAGGCAAAACAGAGGAACCACGCTGGACAGCCCAAGAAATTAATAGAATGGCAGGATCCTTGTTCAACTTCTTAGCGACTTCTACGACTGTCGGATCATCGACAACACTGTGGGTTCTGAATTAGCTCAGGTAAGCAAGCCGGCTGGGTAGATCACTGTACCGAGGGAGATTGTAGATGTTGTTTCCTAACGGGCTGTATGCAACAGGGAGAATGTTCTGTCATGAGTAAGCAATCTAGTAAATAGAGCTGAAAAACACCGCTTCGAAAGGGGCATTTGAATCCACTCACGTTGTCTTTCAGGTATTTGAAAAGCTCCGGCTGAAGAAGGTATGGATGAGCCTCGATCTGGTTCACAGCTGGTGGAATCTTCGCAGTCTTCAATAAATCCTTTGTTGCCTGGATCGTAAAATTACTAATTCCAATACTCCGGATTTTCTTCTCCTGAACGAATTTCTCCAGAACAGCCCAGGTATCAGAGACCGGGACATCGGCTATTTGGAAGCGCTTCGTGACCGGGTCCGTCGGGGTGAGGGTTTCATTAGTGTGGGCGAAAGCGACGGGCCAGTGGATCTATTCGATAGTAAGTTTTATGTTTTTTCGCCTCGTATTGGGTGAATTAGAGAGAATTGCGCGCGTACGAGGTACAAATCCAGATAATCAGTCTGAAGATCTGCAAGGGTTTTGTTGAGAGCTTCTTCGACGTGGTCTGGATGGTGATGGGTATTCCACAGTTTGCTGGTGATCTAGTACAACATTAAAGTATTAGTTGAGTATCTATTGAAGTCTTTGAGACTTTCCACTACTCACGAAAATCTGTTCACGAGGTACGCCGGACTTCTTCCAGCCGTTTCCAACCTCGTTCTCGTTTTGATAACATGCTGCCGCATCTATATGACGATATCCCTTACGAAGAGCAGTTTCAACGGCATTTTCGACTTCATGGGGCTTAGAGAGCTATAAATTTGTTATAGTCAGCTTAGTCTAATTGATTTATTTTGGGAGATATTCGAATCACATACCCAAGTACCCAGACCAACAGCCGGGATTTCATAGCCAGAATTCAACTTGAAAGTGCGGCCCAAAGACATGATGATTAAGAGAAAATTTTTGAAGAATTGAGATGTTCAGTATCAAAGAAAATCTCCTTGAGTATTATCCTGATACTATGAAATACTTTTCACTTGAATATCCGAGGGGTCCTGGCGCGTATTTATGTTTGCCCCTCGACTATTACCCCTCCTCATCCACGCGGATCGGAAATCCCATACTTTCTCGCGCCGATACGCGATCCGCCGATATCGTGCTTTTCCGGGCCGCTCTACTGTAAAGCTCGTAATAAGTATCTTGTGGGTTAACATGGTATGCGTGATATTAGCTCTGTATTGCACAATGCCGGCCCCTCTGTGGAGACGTCGGTAGTAGCAGTATTTCACTGTTTATTGGAGCAGTATGGATTATGGCGAGGTTATCTAGACGAAGTGCAGATGATAGATACTAGTGAATTGAATTTAATTATGGCCTCATTATGAAGGCTATGATATAGTCAGTCTAATCTTCTGTCTCAACGTAAAACTATTCAAAGATGTCGCTCGAATGATAGCGCTATCCTACAAACACTTGAACGACAACCTCATTGCTCCAGCCACTATCCAGCTTCATCGCCTTCCAAGCCGCCAGGACATCAATTGCAAGTACATTCGCATTCTCTCCACCTACCTTCCAGACCGTCTTAGGTGGAATAGCGCGTCCAAGGATCATCACCATGAAGTCTCGACCAATATCCAGATCCACAAGGTTGGAGAAATAAACTCCGAGCGTTCCCAGTGCTTTCAAATGTATATCAAATCGCAAGCGACCATTTTCCAACAGGAAGATGTCTGAGCTTACCACTGCAGCCGCGCCGGTCATTTTACCTAGCAGGCCCAGAACCGCGACATTTGTCAGGGTGCCCTCGGAGGTAGTACTGTGGTTCTTGATACTGCCTTTCAGAGCGAAAGAGTAGGTTGGGTAAGCTGTGAGGATCTCCCAACCTTTGTCCTGTAAGATGACAGAGATAAGGGAGCTATCGTCAAAGCAGTAAGTCCGCTCAGTGACCTTGCCACTGGTATGGGCGCGTACGATATACTGGCCATCGGTATCATTGTGTATACCCGGGAAATCTAGTAACGAGACCATGCAGGTTGCCTCCGTGGATTTCAGATTGAACAGGCCTATTATTCCACTGCCGGTTTTTGCCCAACCTGTATAACTGCCGATTCGTAGAATCTGCCCCTCATTGTAGTCATTGTAGACGTCGATCGTGCGACCGACGACACTAGGTCGTAGAATCACAGTATTATCTTGTACAGTCGGTGCTGTCATTTGATTGAGGAGATCGATGTCATGCTTCTCAGGCTCATCGGTGATATATACCGGTCCTCCGGAGATACAACGTGCAGCTGCATGATAGGAGGCGTAGGGGTGCTGAGTTTGGAACATATCCCAATCCGGGAGAGCATTCAAATACCGTGTCAATAATGAGTTGTGTGCATTGCAAAATATATGCCATGGATGTGAGGACGGGACTTCGGGGAAGAAGTCGTCGGAGTTTCGAAGTGGAATGGCTGGCTTGTTGTTGGGTAACTGTGAGTGGAACATTATTTGCGGAACGAGGGACATGCAAGATATCGATCGGGTATTGAATTGTTTGAGAGCTGCAATTGACCATGCATCTTGGTATGCGGCAGTAAATCTCTTGCGGTCATCTGGGTTTTCTAGAAGATCAAGGAAGAACTGGGCATCTGCCTTGACAGAATCAACACCGACAGAATTAAGGTAGCTGTAAAATTCCTCGTATAAACGTTGAATGTCATCAGGGTCGATGGCGAGGATCTTCCCTTCGGGATTATTTTGTGCAATTGGACCGTTGGGACTGGGATCTTTGATGTTCACTTCCTTCGTCTTGAATTTTCGAGCAAGTTCACCGTCGGGGCTGATTCCACCCCAGTAGCCAAACAAAGCATGCCATACGGCGACATGCTGAATATTAGGATATTTATGGCGGATATCATCTATCGTTCGTTTGAGACCACGAGGGAACGCTTTTGAGTTGGCTTCAAATCGCTGCCATCGTCTTTTGAACTGAGATTCGCCCTCGTTGTCGACACTCTGCCAATTGTCGTCAATGATAAGATTAGAAATACTGATACCATGCAACTTAAGAGATTCCAAGGCGCGAAAGAGTTTATGTTCAGTCAATTCTTGTCCCAGTCCATTGTAAGTGCAGTATGTCAGCCCATCAAACCATTCCGCGAGCCACTGTATCTTGGGGTCTTTTTCCACAAATACAATATCGTCTCCAAGCGGAGAAACTGGAGATGGTTCCTCCCAATCGCTCATAGACGATTCTGAAAATGGGTTTACCACTTTCCGCGATTCATATACGAGGGCACTCATGGCGACCTCGAAGTCCTCTGCAAGAGCAGCCAGTACTTGAAATTGGGCGGATTCTGTGTTGTCGTTCCGGGTTTTGATCACAACCTCACCCTCATGACCTGACTGGAAAATGGTCAAAACATCATTCACACCTGAAACGGCGAGAAGTACAAGATTCAAGCCATCCTTGCGCAGAAAGGAGATCAAAATTGCATCTTCCGTCAAATGGAACTGATCTTTACCATGGCGCGGACCTAGCCATGGACTCCAAACGCGTACTAACGAGAAATTCTTCGCCGTGAATGAAGGAGTCCCGAGAACAAGCGATGTAATCCCCGAGGCTTCATTCGAAGCACCATCTGCTTCTCCGGATACTGACCATAGCAGAGAACCAGGGGCCTCACTAGCGCGTGACTCGACTTGGACATCTTGGGAGAGATTGTCGATATACTTTGCGAGCTCGTCCTTTCCCCCTCGAAAAGGATAACAAGAGGATAACACCTTTTCAATATCGGAGGAACAAGGACCGAACACAATTTCCCCATCTTTGACCGGGTGATGTTGATTTATCCATTGCCACTCAGTATCTGGGCTAGTTCGAAAGCGCACAGTGAATTGCGCATGGCCGCCATTAGATGGAAGATCAACTTGGCTTGTGAAGATATGGCGATAATATGTATATTCCTCGTGCTTACTATTCAGCAACGGCGCATGGTGTGCATTCGTCTTGTGCAGGGGAAGTGCTTCCCATTCTGAGGTCGAGATATTATGCCAAATCTGTACCTCCCAGAGTTGATCTGGTAATGATATGCTTGATTCAATGACAACCGTGAAAGGTATCTATTCCAGTATTTAGTATAAGCCCAGTGCGTCTATGGTCTAAGAAACCATACCGAATTGTCACCCTTATCAGATCGTAATTTCCTCTTGGTCTTTGGGAAACAGGATACCTGTCCCAAGGGTGGGTAGCAGGTCACACGAGCGAACAGACTCATCTGAGCCGGGGAAACAAAAGTCGCAGTCCGATCTATTCCCTTCTTGTGTTCATTAGGTCCAAGTATGGGGAAGGTCGAGGTATTTCTGTCAATCTGCAGCTGCATTATCGGACAAGAGGGGTAAGTCCCCCAAGAACTCGGGTGCAGGGATTAGCTGTAGCTAGCCGAAGAAGCGTTGGGGGTTGGGAAGTCGACTAAGAAAGATTCCGATGGTGTTCAAGTTGAGGAGGAAAAATGAGAAATGAGAAAAAGAAAGGTGGAAGTTGAGGAAGACGAGCAGTTGCTGATCTCGTGATGTTCCACCCCGCCGCGTGCAGCCACTTCATCTTCTACTTTTCCTCCTCAACTATATTAATGACTGGTAAGAATTGCTTTATTTCTTATATTGTTTGTACTCTGCTTCCTATTCTGGTGTCTTTATGATCCTAATTACATTCTTTAATTGATTTTGATAGCCAACTTGCCAAAGTGCTTCTGGGCCCACTATTTGATAGTCAGTATTTCTCCGCGTCGACGACTTGCATGGGATATCTCAAGAGTCACTTACCATGTACTCATATGCATCACGAGTCTCAGCAAGAGTGAAGACCTTCTCATCCACCACGGGGTGAATGTTGTTGGCTTCAATAGCCCGAACCATATCGCGCATCAGCTCCTTACTGCCAACATAGACACCACGGACAGTGCAGATGTTGCTCAGAGTATCCAGGATACTAGGCTGCTGGCTCGGGTCGAGACCACCCAAGAAGCCAATAATGCTAATGACTCCCTCGAACTTGATAGCCTTGAAGCTCTGCTTCAAAGTACCAGCTCCTCCGACTTCAATGATGTGGTCCACACCCGCACCCTCGGGGGTTAACTTGCGAGCAGTCTCGCCCCAGTTCGGGTCAGTCTTATAGTTGATGATATGGTCGGCGCCCAGCTGCTTAAGCTTCGCGGCCTTTTGGTCGGAAGAAGTCGTGGCTATCACAGTCGCGCCCGCGGCCTTTGCAAACTATTTCCGGGGTTTCTGATCAGCCAGTGTTCCAATTATCCGCAGAAGAAATTGAAGATCATTTACCTGTAAACCGAAGATGCTCACGCCGCCAGTTCCTTGCACCAAAACAACTTGGCCAGGCTTCAATGGCTTCAGGCCGTACAACGCGTTCCAGCTTGTGAGAGCAGCGCAAGTCAGGGTGCTGTTTTCAACGGGTGAGAGATTCTTTGCGGCCTTGACCAGACCCTTCTCGCCGAAAACGCCATATTCGCGAAGAGTGCCATCGAGAGCACCACCCAGTCCAGTCTGTGTGGCAAGAATGTCGACTGCGCCAAATTGGTGACCTTGGTTAAAGAGAGTTGCGACTTGGTCACCCTTCTTGAACTCGGTGACCTTGGAACCGACTTCGACGACTTCACCGGCACCATCGGAGGCCGGAATTACGGGGAATGCGCAAGGGAAGGGATATTTGCCCTAAAAGAAGCTGTCAATTCAAAGCCCTTTGCTTGCTTGAACTTTTCAAACACATATCAATCATACCTTTGGGATAATCAGGTCACGGTAGTTCAACGAGGCAGCTTGGAGCTTCACGAGGACCTCGTTCTCACCGACAGTTGGGACAGGTGCGTCCTTGAAAACAAGGCCGTCGAAATCATTGTCCTTGTTCTCGACAACCCACTGCTTCATAGTTGATGGAGCCATTATTCTGACAAGTCAATTATAGGAATTCTGAGAGGTGAGGAAAGGATACAAAGGTGAATTAAAAAGTGTAATGCGGAAGTGGTGGATCAAAGATGGAGGGGCATCAACTATAAAAGGCCGGATTGACGTAGGGCGATCCCCACCATTGTGACGGGACGATTATTAAACTCAAGTCGGGCGAAGATGGACCCGTTCTCGGAAACATTTGAATTTGCTGATCAATCAGTGTCTTTCGAGTCCAATTCGAATGGCTGTACATTACTGAAAGTTGATTCTTGTCTGCGGTGATTTACATGGTGACGTCAGATAATGAAGTATGAAGACTATCTCGGAATTTGAATACACCAACTATTGGTATGCTGCAGCATACTATCTACTAATTACTAGTATGATCATATCAAAAATGATGTTAGTAGAAAGATAATTGGGCAATTATCTTTCTACTAACATCATTTTTAGGTGCACTGTTGTAGCTTAGGTCTTTCTGTCTTTGATTATTGACTTCACGGATCTACGGAGTACCGGGGATTGATGAAGAACCTTTCATCAATTTGAAAAACCTTAATGTGAACATAAAATATACTACTCCCTGGCTAAAGGGAAGTGCAAATAGTGGAATGTCACTTGAAACAATGACATGCGCAAGATACTATTATACCAATGTGCCTGAAGCTAGATTGACAAGACCATCAAAATAATAGAAGGGTTGAAGTGAAGCTCCAGAATTAAAACTCGGTGGTTTAGTTTAGTTACTTTGGTTAGTGACTTGAATTTTTAAGTGAGTAGAGTGCCACCATGGATATGTTTCTCAGGGTAAAGTAGTAAATATTATAGAAAAATAAAACAATTTTAAATATTCTACATACTCTGAATATATCGAATATCTTGATAATTTTGAATGTGTTGAATACGTTGAATCTTCAAAGATTTTCATTGCTCCCCGAGCAAGATGGTCTTGCTGATACCGGATTAATAATATCCCGGCTTATCGCAACAATCTCCCGAGCTTCACATCAATTCCCGCCGTCGAGAAAAGTTACTCAGAACGTATTCCCAACTTATTCCACTCAATCGGTCTCATGCGACCTCAGTCGGCGCCTCTCGCACGCGCGACATGTCGCAGCGCCCGTACTCCGCGTACGACACCATGCGTAGCACGTAGCTTCGGCGCAGCATCACAAACAAACCCACTCGGAAACGAAACACATCGTCCGGCGCTATTCTTTCGGCAGTCGGAGTGCTCGCCCCAACAGAAGAGGTTCATTACGCAGCAATGGTTGAAGCGCGTGCAAGATGGGAAAGATGAATGGGCTCGTCATGCGAAGGAGATTAAGGATGGCAAGAGGAAGAGCTTTGCTGCGCATTTGGAGGAACGTGGTCTGATTCACGATGTTGTTGGGTATGTTTTGAGATTCGAGATTGATCGTACCCTGTGTCATTTATGACTTGGAGAAACTTCATGCTAATTTCGATGTCTTCGCTTTAGTGAACGCGAGTTGCTCCACCAAGTATTCACCGAGAAGAGAGCTGGTATCTACGTTGGCATCGATCCTACAGCACCCTCCATGCACGTCGGACATATGTTACCTTTCATGGTCTTGGCTTGGGGATATGTTTGGGGTCTACCCGTTACCTTTTTGGTGAGTATTGCCGCGTAACTGAGGTTGCTTCATGAGGGGTGGACTAATGTATGATAATAGCTGGGCGGTGCCACATCTCGAGTCGGTGACCCAACAGGCCGATTAAAGGGCCGTGAACAAGTTCATTCCTCAATTCGCAAGGCAAATATGGCCAGTATGCATATGCAATTGAAGAAGCTGGGTACGAGCATTGAGCACTATGGCAGGAGACATGGATATCAGAAACAAGCTATTTGGAGACGAGCGTTGGTCAACAATAATACATGGTGGAACGCAATGCCTTTCATCGAAGTTCTCCGCGATCTAGGCGCTTTTGTCAGACTTGGACCTATGCTTGGTCGTGACACGTGAGTTTATATTGGATCATCTGGTTGCTTCGTTCAGTGCTGACTTTCCTTTCGATGTTCAGAGTTAAGAATCGCATGAGCCAAGGCGATGGAATGTCCTTTGCTGAGTTTTCCTACCCTCTTCTTCAGGGCTGGGACTGGTGGAAGCTGTTCCAGAATGGTACCCAAGTCCAAGTGGGTGGTTCTGATCAATACGGAAATATCCTTTTCGGCATGGAGGCCGTCAAGTCAGTCAGCCGCAACACTGCCAATGAGCAAGTCCGCAATCCCTTAGACTCGGAGCTTGATCGTCCCATTGGCTTCACAACGCCACTCTTGACAGCCCCGTCTGGAGAGAAGTTTGGTAAGTCCGCTGGAAACGCTATCTGGCTCGACAAGGATATGACCTCCACATTCGAGCTTTACCAGGTAAGACCCCTTTTCTTCAATCTCAGTCCTATGATCTCCGTTGCAAGCTAACATGTCTAGTTCTTTGTTCGCACCCCTGATGACACCGTGGAACGTTACTTGAAACTATTCACTTTCATTCCCCTGCCTGAGATTGCTTCCATCATGGCGGAGCAAAACGCAGACCCCTCTAAGCGCATTGCTCAACACAAGCTAGCCTACGAATTCGTGGAGTTGGTCCATGGCAAAGAGGAGGCCGATGCTGTCGCTCTGCAGCACCGCCAGCTCTTCCGGCCTCGAGCTTCAACTGGTGAACCCTCACCGATGCCTCGTACACCAGGCCAAAGTGGCAACCCGCAGTCTCCTCTGACCGGCATGACAACTCCTCAATCGGGAAATCGATATGCTTCTCAGACCAACTTTGCCAACATGCCTAATGTCAAAGTGACTCTTCCCCGTTCCCTTGTCTACAACCAGACATTCAACAAAGTGCTCTGGTCTGCTGGTCTCGTCTCTTCTAAGGGTGAAGGTCACCGCGTCATCGTGAACAACGGTGCTTACGTGGGAAGTCGTCCTGGAGACAGTGGCCCAATGTCAGACGACCTTACCTTCACTCCTATTCGAGTTTGGACTGCGGATAAAACTCAGGAGTTTGTTTTGAACGATGATCTCCTGATGTTGAAGTTGGGCAAATGGAAATTCAAGATGGTCCAGATCATCAGCGACGAGGACTTCCGGGCTCAAGGTCTGACCGCGCCAGGCTGGGAAGAGGCTTCGGCTGAGCCGGCTGAGTCAAGCGAGTCAAGTGAGGACAAGGCTTCTTCTAACTGAAGCACGGAATTTTCTTGATTCCATCGCATCTCCCCTTTTTTCCACCTGTATTATAATATTGTAAAATAAAGTATTTGTATAATAAAGCGTCGTGTGGATCGTTCACCAACACTTCAAATGGCTCTTGTTCAAGCTCACCCAGTAGCAGAACAACGTGGCTTAGCCTGAGATAACTACATACTGTAGCAACCATGGATCACTAGAACCTTGAACTATCAATCCAAGAATTTCGATCGCTTCCCCTTTTATATTAAATACTACTAGAAAGACTAGAATAAAAATAACTCAAGGATCTAATAACAAAACAACTTGAAAAGAACAAATGACGAATTTCAAGACTCCCCACTGAAGCAGATCAACGGCGTACTCCGTACCAGGCACCGACCTTTCAGCCCTACACGGATAATCGGAGTCAACTCAAGATCCTATTCCTCAAAAATATGGAGAAAAACAAGATTCAAGCAATCGCAGTTCCAGCCAGCCCCGCAAAACGCGAGATTAAACCCACGTAAGAGAAACACTCTCGACGAATCCGCAGGGCGCATCTTGTCTTTGCCCTATAATCGGCCAGGGACCACCAAGCTTTTTGTCTCCACGTATGACGTGTCTTGGCGTCGACTGGCCAGGCAGCCGAGATTGTATTCTCTACATTTAGTATCCAGTATGTACAGTGCAGTCCACTAATTAGAGAATATGACTAGCTAGTTGGAGCATGTGGCCCCTATTTATTGACGGGAGAAAAGAGAGCTGGTCTTTCTTTTCTCTTACAACAATTACCATCACTTGAAAGAGGAAGAAAAATAACAACTTAGAACTACCCAAACTCATCATGTTCGACGCTATCAAGAACTGGTTCTCTCCGGCTAAAGAATTGGCCCCTGAATCTCAATGGGATTCTCGCACTGTTCAAGTTCAGCAGCCTAATAGCCCCGCTACCATGAATGACTCCGTCAACCAGCAGCCTGTACGTTACCCTCAACAATCAACATACAACTCCATTCTCTCTATAGATCGATACTAATATCCAACAGCAAGGTCCCGAAGGCATGAATGTCCACATGCGTGGTGGCGGTGAAGGTGAAGATGTCTGCTGTGGAGTGTAAGTTCCACTCAATTTTGAGTCCCGGATGAGGCCGGATATACTGTATCCAAATGAATTGTGAACTAATTGCATGTGTATTTAGCTGTGCTGGTCTCTGCTGCTTCGAGTGCTGCGAGTGCTGCTGTTAGATCTGAGTTGCCATATTTCATAGTTAATATCTCTCGGATTGTTCTTTATACTTATTAGTATGAGGCTTTTTTGGACTCAGGAGCGAGTAAGCACTGGAGCAATGGATATGATTTGAGGACTTTGTATCAGTTTTGTTTCATAGTATACCCTTAGATACATAACGACGTTCTGATGTCTAATATTGTATTCAATGTAGTATAATCCTCTGTCAAGGTAATATTTGAAAGAGAATTTGAACTCAAGATTTAGTAACCGATAGTCAGTGGCAGTGTAGCAGTGTTCGAATGTATGTGAAACCTAGAACGATATAAAGGATCCAGGACTGTGGCAGATTTGATTCTAGCATAGCATCATTCTCAAAGGGCGTTTATAGTAAAAACAAAGCTAGAGTCTTGATTGATTTAGCCATGTCGCTGACAGTTTTCCAACGTTTTCATGGCTATACTGTTATACTACAAGTGCAGCTCTAGTCTTTTACTGCTAGCCACTTTTGAACTGGAAGATGACATGACTGAAAAGAAAAGTATTTCTATCTCGATTTGGTTGGTTCAAGTTGAGAGTTCCAGTCTCATGGTCATCATTAAGGTGGATTTCCTGCAATGCAGCAGGATAAATTGAATAACATGTGGGGAATGCAAAAATTAATAGTACTACTATCTTCGAACAGGTGGGCAAATAAATATTTGAGGGCTTGTAATCAACTCAGAGTCCGAAGACATACAAATAGAATTCCCTTACCTCGTACCTGAACCTTCTAATTCCACCGGATCTCTCAGCGGTGCCTCGTCAGACCCATTTTTCTCAACAGTAGATTTGGCGCCAACTTCATGCAAGTTGCTATCCGCATTGAGCTCATGCGGTTTATCCTTACTGGTTTCGACCCCAGAGAGCTCCTGTATATTGAACAGGCGGTTCGTAGGAGACCTCGTATTATCTTGTCCACGTTTTCGTCGTCGAAGTATCAGAAACCCCAGAGCCAAGATAATCAACAGACCTCCAACTCCAACTCCAACTCCAATCCCCGCCTTCGCACCTTTCGAGAGCACCGAGGATGTTTTTCCTTTCGATGACGACGCTGTTTGTGTCGCATCCCCCGAGGTTGTGGATGTAGCTGGGACAGGTCTAGGATCCGTGGCGCGCCAGCGAAGTTCAATTCCGTAGGCATTCCAGCCTTGTCCGGGAGTTTGTAATCTGGTTGTAGTTTCCGTTGAGAGACCATTTTTATTGGTGTTTAATGCTGTGTACGTCACGGTGGAATTAAGACCGTAGTCGCAAATCTCGAAACTATGCCATGGTCTATCAACTGTTGCAGAGCCACGCGGCGTGAAAGTCCAGCTACTCTTTCTAAAATAATATAATATCAATATCTCTCCTTTTATACGTGGTATAAGATACATACTCATATATAGGACAACAGGTCGCTGTAGTCTCGTCCCCTCTAACCTCATACCCATTTGACTTCCACCCGCTAGGACATGCGTTTCCAGGTGAGAAATACGAGTCGGAAGACCAGCCCGATGGGAGACATCGCCGTGGATCGGCGGGACCTAAATGGCCCCAGTGGGAAGTTCTTTTTCCGAACTGAGATTGGAGTACCCATAGATCAGTCAAACACTCACTCGGTGGAGTAAATACTGTTGTCAACGGTAGAGGCTGCTCGGTGGAAGTTGTAGAGGTTGTTGTGGCTGACATGACTCAAGGAGTGACTGGCCAATAAACCCAATGATTGCGGACATTCAGAGCATGATAAAAGGAAAACCAGGTACCTTTAGGGGAGACATCGACCTACGTAGGTGGTGCATTTTAAGGATGACCAGGTGGGAGGCCTCGCTGAGTCAACATTGGGGAAATTGGCTGGGCGGTTCTCTAGTTGTTCGTGACTAGGTTGCTTTTTCGAGTATACTAGGGACGTACCAGTCTGTTACATGTATTCGAATTTCTTGGCTCGTTGAGGGCTAAAACCACTTGATCCTTCTGTGAATGCCAAGGGATCGTATTTCGGGGGCAGTACCTAGAAGTATCAGTATTTAAATGAGACAACATAACAAGTATGTTACAAGGACTAGTTTCAAAACACAAATAAATAGATTCAGCTTCAAAGTAGTGGGTGACACTATGATATCGCTGTTCATAAGTTAATTCGAAGTTGATATGCCCATATCAGGCATCTACTACTTTAAGCCGATCTCTTTTTCTAACAGGTATTACAAAAAGAGTCGTACACTGTGACTTTTTGTAAAATAACCCGCGTGCACCCACGCCAAGGTGATCGGCGAACGGAATGCAGATTGTAGATTACCCAGAGTCGACGTGGCGTGTGCCATGCATTGAGTCTGTGGACAAGTGCCGCGGGCTATTAGGGCTATGAGGTGCTGTGAAGTGCAATGGTTTTCAAGAGGTTCCTAGGTCAGAACCTTCTGATCAAACCTATTTGCTTGGAAAGCAGATGGGTTTGATTGAGAGTTGGATTTTATCTGGAGAGAAAAAGATATATCGAGGAGTCATTTGAGAATACTGTTAGTACTACATTAGTGAACTAGTAGAATTTTAGATTAGGCGTCCCGTCTAGCGCTCTCAGATCTCGTATATCGCTAGTTATTCCATACTAGAATCTATATAGATCTATACACGAGAAATGTAGAATCACATCAAGCATAATTGAATTTGACGTGATCAACGGATAGATCTATTTGAGTATCAAGCCTCAACCAGCTATCCATAATATAGATATTGTATCTATAGCGTGTACGTATGGTTCAGTGTAAGATCTACCTAGATCTCTGCTAGTGACATATGGGTATTTCATAGGTATGAGATACCCATAAGTCACCAGCAGACTAGCCCGGGCTCCATAAATTCGCATTTTTGGTTTGAGACTAAAATGTATCAGACTCAATATAATTTTTTGCTTCGATAGACCAAATCGTCGTATATTGCTCTAGCCAAATACTGTAGATGTGATGCATCAAGTAAGGACAAGACGCTGACTAACCCGCGCGGGCACTTTACGCGTCGACGCGATTCGCGCGGATCGTTTTGGATCAACTCCAAAGTGAACCTCCTCTTGTTCATCCTTCTCTCATTCACGTCCATTCACTCCATTCCTTTTATATCAGTATGCATTGAAATTATAGCGATCGAATAATCCGCCAAATTTCCTAATCCGCTCCAATTGACCATGGCCAAAGGAGACGCTTCCTCGCCAACTGGCACACCCCCCTCCGTACTAAAACGAACAACATCCAGTGCTCAGAACATGAAGAGCCAAAAATCCATCTTGGGATTCTTCCAGAAGTCATCTCCTGCAACTCCATCTAGTACTAAACCCCGCGAACCTGCCTCATCCCCTGCCCAAAGGGCATCGGAACAGCGCAATGCTAGTGCCACGAAACCTAAAGAAAAGAGAAGTTTCTCAAGTTTTGCGCAAGACTTGACTCCCGTTCCAAGTAGCGATTTGCCTATTCCCGAGGAAGACGAGGAAAATGCCGATGCTACAAAGGTGAGTTGGTTTGCCATTTTCCGACTGCCCACTTTCCCTCTTCGCCCATAGTTAACACTCGCTCTCTTTTAGACCGAAGACAACGCTGGCCAGGACACAACAATGACCCCTTCGCGCCGAGTAGGTCCGCATCGCAAATTATATTATGATAGTATACTGACAATACTGGTATAGTCGAAAAAGAAACAAGTTAGCTATAAGGAATCGGACTCGGAAGGCGAAGACGACGATGATGTGATCTTCCGTCCCAGCCGGAAGAATGGAGCTGGAGGTCGTGCGGCGAAGCGACGCAAGACCTCTCCTGAAAGTGAGGACGAATTCGAAGCTGCCGCGGATGACGGTGGATACTCAGACGACGGTAAAGATCCTGTTCTACACATGGCCATCCTAGTTTCTCGCTAACCCAGATCAGAAATGGACGACTTTGTCGTTGCCGATGACTCCGATGAAGAAGTTGCACCAAAGAAGAGGAAGAGATCGGCTCCTCAAACTGTGCGCAAGAGCTCGAATCACTCTTCCTCGCTTCCACCTCCCCCACCGGCCGACGAGGACCTCGATCTGGATATCCCCGAAGGTTCAGGTGGAACTACTTTGAAGTGGGCATTTGACCCCGAGAGCACAGAGCCCCGGAAAGAGCGCGAAAGAATCTCCAAAGCCCCAACAAGTACAAAGAAGGAGAAGGCCCATGTCAAGGATCCTGAGGAGCGGTATCCTTGGTTGGCAAATGTTATGGACATCGACAAGAACCCTCCAGGTCATCCCGATTTCGATCCTCGAACAATCTACATCCCTCCTCTAGCCTGGTCTCGCTTCTCGCCATTCGAGAAGCAATACTGGGAAATTAAGCAGAAGTTCTGGGACACCGTTGTATTCTTCAAAAAGGGCAAATTCTACGAGCTTTACGAGAATGACGCCACCATTGGCCATCAATTATTTGACCTCAAGCTTACGGACAGAGTGAATATGCGTATGGTTGGTGTTCCTGAGATGAGTTTGGCTCATTGGGCCAACCAATTTGTGGCCAAGGGCTACAAGATTGCCCGCGTGGATCAGTCTGAATCTGCCCTGGGTAAAGAAATGCGTGAACGTGATGGAAAGAAGCCTGGGAAAGAAGACAAGATCATTAAACGTGAACTTGCGTGCGTGCTCACTGCCGGTACACTTGTTGAAGGATCGATGCTTCAGGATGATATGTCAACATACTGTGTTGCAATCAAGGAAGCCATTGTTGATGACCTCCCTGCTTTCGGTATTTCCTTTGTCGATACCGCTACCGGCCAATTCTTCATCTCCGAGTTTGTGGATGATGTCGACTTGACCAAATTCGAGACCTTTGTGGCACAGACGCGGCCCCAAGAATTGCTGCTCGAGAAGGGCTGTGTTTCACATAAAATGTTGCGTATCTTGAAGAACAACACGGGTCCCACTACTCTGTGGAACTATCTCAAGCCCGGGAAAGAGTTTTGGGAGGCGGACATCACGCTCAGGGACCTTGATGCTGCCGAGTATTTTGTTTCTGAGGATAACGACAATATCACAGCCTGGCCGGAAACTCTACGCCAAGCACGAGAGAAGGAGCTTTTGATGTCTGCGTTTGGTGCGTTGACCCAGTATCTGCGCCTCCTGAAGATTGACAAGGATCTTATCACTATTGGCAATTTTACCTGGTATGATCCGATCAAGAAGGCATCTAGTCTGGTATTGGATGGTCAAACTTTGATCAACATGGAAATCTTCGCCAATTCATTTGACGGTGGTGTAGATGGTACTCTATTCCAACTGCTCAACAAGTGTATCACGCCATTCGGCAAGCGTCTGTTCAAGCAATGGGTCTGCCATCCTTTGATGGACTCGAAGAGAATCAATGCACGACTGGATGCCGTCGACGCCCTGAATGCCGACCCAAGTGTTCGAGACCAATTCTCTTCACAATTGACGAAGATGCCGGATCTGGAGCGTTTGATTTCGAGAGTCCATGCCGGAAACTGCAAGGCCCAAGATTTTGTACGCGTTCTCGAGGGATTCGAGCAGATTGATTACACTGTCGGACTGCTTAAAGACAGTGGATCTGGAGATGGGATCATAGGGCAACTAATCTCCGCTATGCCTGACATGACTGAGCTGCTTGCCTACTGGAAAACTGCATTTGACCGCTCCAAGGCAAAGGAGAGTGGTATCTTGGTCCCTGAGACTGGCGTTGAGAGTGATTTCGATAACTCACAGGAAACGATTGAGCAGCTTCACAAAGACCTCGATAACATACTTAAAAAAGCACGTCGGGACCTAGGTTCCACAGCCATCTGTTACCGCGACAATGGCAAGGAGATCTATCAGCTTGAGGTGCCGGTCAAAGTAAAGAATATCCCGAAGAACTGGGATCAAATGTCTGCCACCAAGCAAGTAAAGCGCTACTATTTTCCCGAGCTTCGGAGTGCCATTCGCAAACTGCAGGAAGCTCAAGAAACCCACAGTCAGATTGTCAAAGAAGTCGCCGGTCGTTTCCATGCTCGATTTGACGAAAACTATGGCATCTGGCTCGCCGCTGTCCGCGTTGTCTCTCAGTTAGACTGCCTGATCAGCCTGGCTAAAGCGTCTGCATCTCTTGGTCAGCCAAGCTGCCGGCCCGTCTTTGTAGATGATGAGCGAAGCGTTCTCGAATTTGAGGAACTTCGACACCCATGCCTTCTTTCCTCTGTCGAAGACTTCATCCCGAATGACGTTCAACTTGGTGGCAAAGGCGCCAATATCGACTTACTGACTGGTGCCAATGCTGCCGGAAAGTCGACTCTCCTCCGAATGGTATGGCTTATATCCCCACCCTCATCAATCTGATCATGAGACTAAAACTAATACTCTCGTAGACATGTGTTGCCGTAATCATGGCTCAAATCGGCTGCTATCTTCCCTGTCAATCCGCCCGATTAACTCCAGTCGACCGGATCATGTCTCGCCTAGGAGCCAACGACAATATCTTTGCTGCGCAATCCACATTCTTCGTCGAGCTCTCCGAGACGAAGAAGATCCTCTCCGAGGCAACACCACGATCCCTCGTCATTCTCGATGAACTTGGTCGTGGCACCAGTTCCTACGACGGTGTTGCAGTCGCACAGGCCGTTTTGCATCACATTGCTACTCACATTGGAGCCATGGGCTTCTTCGCGACACACTACCACTCACTCGCAACCGAGTTTGAAGGCCATCCCGAAATCACACCCAAGCGTATGGCCATTCATGTCGATGACGTTGAGCGCCGCGTGACTTTCCTCTACAAGCTTGAGGATGGCGTTGCAGAGGGTAGTTTCGGTATGCACTGTGCCTCCATGTGTGGTATTCCGAACAAGGTGATTGAGCGAGCTGAAGAGGCTGCCAAACAATGGGAACATACCAGTCGTCTCAAGGAGAGTCTCGAACGCCGCAAGGGTGGTGGGTATGTTGGTCTTGGCTGGTGGAGTGATGTTGCGTGGGCTTTGCGTGAGTCTTCTGGTGAAACTGAGGGTGATATTACCGATCGTGGACTGGAGGTTCTCCGTAAGGCTATTGAAGCTTTGTAAACGGTTCTGATTCATCCGATGCTGTATTTCTGTGCTGTATCTTGTGTTATTATGATTTGTCACAATGTGGTTTTCCTTGTCAATTATCTCGGTCCAAAGGCGTTATGATTTGTTACTATCTTATAATGAGAAGCATCATAGCTGAGCCATCTATCCTATTTCATTCGTTCTTGCCTTTCGTCCTACTTTTGACAATTTGCCGCTCTATTCGTACAGTAAGTGTACAAGTCAATTGGATTGCATCTGCAATTTTTAGTTCTAGCGGCGTTGTCTTTTGGATGAACAACCTTGGATTCGGCATCGACATGAGGAATTAAAGAATAAATAACTCCCGACTTGCAAGTTGCCTTAGAGAAATCTCCCGCTATCATTAATTGTATTCCAGGAAGTTGGTTTGTATGCATTGAGATCTATAGTACAGATTAAAGTAGATGCAAGGTATCATACAGTCATACAAAAAACAGCCACCACCTTTATTCCAAATTCGATCGTATTCAAGACTACCGTCTCTGCGTCTGTCCTTGAATCCGCTTATAAATAGCCGGCCACAGTTCAGGATAAAAAGCCGTGGTCTGTCTGCCAGGCTGGCTCTGCTCCGCCGTAAAGAATTGAGCCGGCGACTTTGTTCTGTACCAAGGTAACGAGACAGGCTTTGTATTCCGAAAACTTACGGGTCGAATAGGGTGCTTGTCTGCAATAAGGTCACCCAAACGAACGGTGGTTTGGCGAGGGATCGTATTCCACCGCATTGTGTTCATGTATAGTGTTGCTGTAGGTGGGAGATCTTTGGCGTAGTGCACGGCCATTTCTCGAGATTTGCGCGCAAATGCGGGGAGAGCGAGATGGACGAAATTGACATATGGCGAGGCGACGTATGCGAATGAGATCATGGGAATTGCACCTCCTATGATTACTATTTGTTTTGCCCATGGTATTAGCTACCTCTACCTGAGGCTAGACAAGGGTAGTTGTACTGGACAAGCGCAACTTACCTAGCGGAGTCATCCATTGCTGGCTTTCATCGGCCCAGCATGCTGGTGCTACAATGAAACATGCAGCGCCAAAGAGGAAAATCGTAGTGACTCGGAGCATACCGAGGTACATGGCTCGACCGGTTCCTCCATAATAGACTAGAATACGCTCCGGTGGTCCTGTAACCCCAACAATCAGCACATAGACTCTTTTTTCTCGCAGCGTAAAATATGCTTTGTCCCACCTTTTCGAATTGTCGTCTTGAGGGATTCCGCGGAGGAAGTTATTGTCGTAGGTGGTTCGGGGGTAGTAATTTTTGGGCCGGTGACTTTAGGCGCATTGCGCTGTGATGGACGCGGGGCTTGAGTCTTGAAGCGCAGCCAAATTCGACTGCGCAGATCGCGCTGAGACGATCTCGGCAGTGCTCGTAATGTGGGATGTAATAGAATACGCATCGAGTGCAAGCCAAGTGTTGAATATAATAATCAGTTGAAAGTCAATCAAATTGACGTCGGAGGTTGTTGGCAATTCCCGTGTTTATCGCCGACCGCCCTCCGTACCGCTTTGTTGCTTCCCTCCGAATGCTCCCCTTTCTTTCGGCTTTGCTTCTTTGAATGATTTATTCTCCCTGTTGATTTCTTTTTAAACATCCTTTTTTCGAGTCCACAGCCGGCCTGGGTCTCTAATTTCTATCATTCTGGCGAAGTCATGAACAGCTGACCAGTTATCACGACGCCATGTCTCCGGCTTATCGTGGCTTTGTCGGTCACTCCATTCTGATACTCGGCTTGTTTCTCTTTCTATTACCCGGATACGCCTATGAGAAACTCTCTGATGAATCCTTGAAATCACTACCGCGTGCGAGTGAGGACTTCGATATCCATACCGGCTCCCTTCTCTCCCCAATCCTTCGAACTCGCGTCCCTGGAACAGAAGGACATGAAGCTGTCCTTGAACACTTTGCCAATTTCTTTCGAACAACATTGCCGAAGTGGAATATAGAGTTACAAAATTCGACTTCTACAACCCCAGTTTCCAAGGGGAAGGAAGTCCCATTCGTCAACTTTATTGCTTCGCGCGATCCTCCAGGCGCTCCGGCTGGCGATGTTGGACGTTTGACTTTGGTTGCGCATTACGATAGTAAATTGACGCCAACGGGTTTCATTGGGGCCATCGATAGTGCTGCACCATGTGCGATTCTAATGCACGCTATGCGCACCATTGACAAAGCCTTGGACGAAAAATGGGCGACAATGTATCCGCATGGTGTAGACGCATCTCTCGAAGAAGTCCATGGTATTCAAGTCATTTTCCTGGACGGCGAAGAAGCTTTTGATCATTGGACAGATACGGATTCATTATACGGGGCACGCTCCCTGGCATCGAATTGGAGCTCGGAATTTTATCCAGCTATGTCGGCTTATAGGACACCACTCTCATCCATTGAGCTCTTTGTTCTGCTCGACCTTCTTGGTTCAAAGGCCCCGCATATCCAGTCATATTACCAAACTACTCATTGGGCGTACCAAGATCTTGCTGCGGCTGAAAAGCGGTTGCGGTCTCTCGGTCAATTGAAATCCACTTCGAAAGAATCTTGGTTTCCCGATTTAAAAAAGGATTCGCACGACGTTATCCCCCTGGGTGGAATTTCAGACGATCATCTCCCCTTCTTAGCACGCGGTGTTGAAATTCTTCATGTCATTGACTTTGCTCCGTTTAAGGGATTTCCACCTGTTTGGCATACGCTTGACGACGACGCTGAGCATCTCGATATGGCCACAGTAGAAGACTGGGGTCTGGTGGTTAGTGCTTTTGCAGCCGAATGGATGGAACTAGAGGGCTACTTCAAATTTGATGAACCTACGCAGTCACGACGGGATGAAGAGCTCGAGATGGAGGCCAGTCGTCTCAATAAGAAGAGCGAGTTGTAAGCCTATCCCATATTTTTTTCTGCCCCGTTGCTATCTTTGCGAAGACTATATATACCTGTTTCATGTTATATACCCATCAGAGCCTTTAGCGCTACACTTCAATCTGCATAGTGTTCATGCTGATTTCGCATTACAATTAGAAATTAAGGACTTATGAAATCGAAACTGGAATGAGGGCCATTCTGCGTTCTCCAACTATTATTAGGCCATATTAATGGGGTTCTACCTCGACGAGTCCTCAGTACGGCTCAACTGACGACCATAACGACAAAAGGGAACGGCCTGTGATGGTTCGATCTATTGTATTTTGTTTTATTGGGTTGAGGCATTGGTCTCCCCATGTAGATCAGACATCTACGTTAGGAAAAATCAATTACCGATCACCGTGTACCATCGGAACGCGGAAAATTGCCTCTTTCATAGTAAAGTCTACAAATAGTATTCCGAGTAGCTGCTCCACGAATTTCCAGAGCCTGTCCAAGTACTGAAAGGACCTCCTTTTGACACCACTTGTACTTCCTGCTTCCCGACTTGAGTAATTGTCAGATTCCAGGCGCGGAAGCAACTTTTCATTCTTACAGCATCTATCGGGTTTGTCCGACTTGCTGCTGAACAGTAAATCACGATTTGGCGACTTGCTTCTAATCCCGAGCCATTCATGTCCAAAACTTGAATATTTCCGAATTTTTCAATCCTCTCGCTTTCGAATCGCATTTAAGCTTCCCCGTTTTTATTATAGGCACTACCTTTGATATATATCTGATACCAGAATCCCCCAAAAACTATGTAAATACCCATCAAGTATCCATCGATGACGATGTGGAGATTTGTAGATTCTAGATGTGGGTGACATTCCACCGGGATGATTTCCTGATTCGGACCTTGGGGGAAGTATAAAGCCCTTTACACCGCGATTCTTGAAGACGGCACAAGGGCTTGGACGACTTTGTATAGCTCTGACATAAATATACGTTTTGAGTGAAGAGTTTTGTGTCAAGCGTATATAGTCATCTTACTTTACTTTTGTTCCAATTTACATATTCTGCTTCAATGTTGAGATCACAATCATAAGCTGTTGGAATTCGGCAGTTTATACTAGTTCAACTAGTAACAAGTTCCAAGAACAAGGTTGTTCCGCCGGAACAGCGGCAACTTTTTCGCAAGAAGCATCATTGCACTCGAATATAGCAGGCGCTAATCTTCCACCACGTACCAGAGCCACCTGACTCCATGCATGTCCTCAAAAGGCAAACTTTCCGATCCGTGGCAATGGAAGAAAGATGGGTATAAAATGGCCAAGAGCCACCACAGTAGATCAAAACAGTTCAATTATCAAGAGACTCAAACTTTCCCGGAGTATTTCATTTCAAAGGGCAGCAGAAATCCTCGATAATATCCAACGTCATTCAATTGAACAAGATACTTTAACACAATGACTTCCCCCACAAATACTATCACGGTCACGCTGAAGCAGCTGGCCAAAATGATCGATCATTCTCTGTTACATCCAACAATGACCGATGCCGATATCCTCGCCGGTCTCAAAATTGCTCGAGACAACAATGTGGCCACTGCATGCGTCAAGCCTTACTTGATTCCACTCGCCAAAAAGGAACTTTCAGGCTTTGACGTTCTGGTATGTCCAGTGATCGGATTCCCTCACGGCAACAGCACCACCGAAATCAAGGTGCAAGAAGCTCTTGCTGCAGCCCAAGCTGGCGGTCAAGAGATCGATATGGTAGTTAATATCGGAAAGGTTCTTGGTGGTGATTGGGAATATGTTAAGCGCGAGATCGACGAAATCAACAAGGCTGTTACCGGTAACGGAGCTATCTTGAAGGTGATCTTTGAAAATGATTACCTTAAGCCGGAACATATTATCAAATTATGTGAAATCTGCACGGAAGTCGGCGCTGCATTTGTAAAGACTTCTACCGGTTATGGATTTGTCAAACAGGCTGATGGTTCTTACAACTACCTTGGTGCTACCATTAGTGATTTGAAATTGATGAGGAAGCACTCGGGCCCGAATGTCCAAATCAAAGCTGCAGGCGGCGTGAGGACCCTGGATGACCTACTGCATGTTATGAGCTTAGGTGTGACACGTATCGGAGCTACTGCTACGATTCCCATTCTTGAGGCTGCGAAGGAACGAGGAATCACTGATGAGCCAACAGTTGTGACTTTCAAGCCCATGCAGGAGAAGGCTGGCGGTTACTAGAAACTAGAAACAGGAAAGGCATTTTAGTTGACAGGACCGTCTTTGGTTATTTTGTCGATGTTTCACCAATGAAGTATTCTATATTTAGCTTTGAAAGTGTTCTATCTTCTAGTGCATGGGACTCTATCGAATGTCTTGTCTAGTCTTCCAATCCATGAATGCTTCCCTTCCTATCCAAGATTACCGACCAAATATCCACTCATCGTTGCCAGTCCCCAAGTGGGCTGGATAACAGCTCTCAAAAGAGCCGGGCCAGGGCACACTCCCCTTAGTCCCCAAGCTACTCCAAACGCAACAGCACCGGCCAGGAACCGCCAGTCAATATCACCCACGGTGGCAGTAGGAAGACGCCACTTCTCAGCCAGCGTAGGCTTGGGGATAGTCTTATCCTTTCCCGCTGACTGTCCAGGGCTCATTGACAGATATGCCACCAGGGACGGTCCAATACCAAAAAGAATGACCAAAGCCAAGGATGGATCAAAGCGAGACGGATCGGTGGGAAGAGCAAAGAACCGCAAAACTTTAGCCGAGTCCGCCATTCCGGAGATCAACAAGCCGAGTCCAAACTCCAGTCCCGCGAGAAATGAGAAGATTGTTGTGGATTCCTTTGATCGAGAAAGGTATTTTGGTACGATGAAGAAATTCGTAATGGTGGCTAAGAGGACGGCGCTAGACATGAAGACAAAGTCGAGCGTAGAAGGAGTAATCACTGTATAGCACGGTGTTGATGGGGAGCAGGGAGGTATGTTTGATCCCCCTCCAACCATATTAGCCGTGAGTAAGGCAGTGGTGAAGAAGGTAGCCGTTGCTATTAATGATCGTGGAGATAATCGAGATAGACCGCAAAGCATATGTCCTGATGTACACCCTCGGCCATTCTATAGACCGGAATAATTAGCATTATGCCATACTTCTCAAGCCTAGCCATCATTGGAAATAATACATGCTTCATTTTCAGCAAAATAAAGGAGGGGGAAAAGATGCCGTTCTAGGCTTTTTACTCACCTTTGTACCCCATCCCAAAAGTAGCCCTATACCAAAGGTCGTCGCGGCTGTAGTCCAGGAATTCAGCGCAATCGGGTACTCCGGCAATAAATTTGGTGCAAGCAAATAAACTGGCAGAATACTTGATACCAAGCCCGCAATGATTGGGATGTTATCCCTAGATGGGCTGAAAGCCGCGCCGGAGATCAAGGAGGAGATACCAAAGACAGCACCATTATGAACGAGCAGACCCGAAGATCCCTGATAAAGAAGCCAGGCACCGAGAGAGGTGTGAATAGGAGTGAACATAACGAAGTTGATAGTCGTACACTGTACACTTTTGTAGATTCGAAGGGACAGGGACAGTATTTTCGGGTTGTGAGGCTATTAAACTTTATTTGATGTCATTGGTCGGTTCGGGGAATTAATATCAAATGGCGTAATTCAAAGAAGATGAGCAACTTGATTTCCAAAAAATCCCTTCTTGAAGAAATCCAATATAACAGTGTAAAATGGTAGTGAACCGTGGAGTGTAAGGAGGAAAGCTCCTGGAAAAGCCAGCGCAGATATGCCCTTCATTCGGGGATACCCTGGTCCCCGACTAACCGACTGGAGGTCCCCGGGTGGAGCAGAAAGAGCAGAAGTGACCGCGACTGGCTGTGATCGGTCTTTAATTTGAAATCAAATAGTGTATATCACTGGTAGTAGTCAGTAATGCACATAAGTTGTCAGCGGTTGTTGCTAAAGTATACTTTACTAGCCCTTCCCGATTAGGGCTTGTACAACCAAGAAGAGTGATGGTTAGTATAAGGCTCAGAGATACATCATAGATAGATTGAGCTGATCCCAATGTATAATTTCATGTAATAATTATTCCTTCGATCAATGTTAACAACTGGTGGTTGCTTACCAACTGGCGAGTTTCCGCATTCTTCGCCCTGGCTGGTCTCAGTCGCGCCTTCGCGAGAAAATATAACTCGTACCTGCCTGATCTAGATTGATCCCAGATCCCGTTCCTTCCCTTTTTTCAACAACGCTCTCTTCTTATTCTTCTCCTTGTCTTCTTCTCTTTTCCTTTTCTATTCGTTCTACTCTGTCTTCTTCTCTCCATGCTAGCTCACTCGTCACTGATACCTCAACATGGGCAACTCACAGAGCGTCACTGGTCATGACTGTTTCCTCGCGGCCGTAAACAACGACGCTAGCAGGATAGCATTTCGCGGCAGCTTGCATCCTGTTCCCCTGTATAATATGGATATTCCCGTGGTGCCAGCAGCAATCACATATCCAGAAACCACTGAAGAAGTCGCTGCAATTGTGAGTTGTGCCGTAGACCACAAATATAAAGTCCAGGCACGCAGTGGCGGTCACAGCTACGCCAACTATGGTACGCTATCATATGCTTTCCGCTCTAATTGTAGATGTCAGCATTTTCTGATATCTATGTCCAGGACTTGGAGGGACTGATGGTGCTATTGTTGTCGACTTGATGCAGTTCCAGCATTTCTCCTTCAATCCCGATTCCAACATAGCGACTATCGGTGCTGGAACACTGCTGGGAGACTTGACTACCCGCCTTTACCAATCTGGAGGACGCGCTGTTGCTCATGGTACGTGCCCGCAGGTTGGTGTTGGGGGCCATATGACCATCGGCGGTCTTGGTCCCAAATCTAGAGAATGGGGCATGGCCCTGGATCATGTCGAAAAAGCAACGGTAGTACTCGCCAACTCGAGCATTGTGCAGGTCTCAGAAGATGAGTATCCAGATATTTTCTTCGCAATCAAGGGGGCCGCTGCAGGCTTTGGCATAGTGACTGAATTTCAACTTCACACCCATCCCGCACCCACTAAGGCATATCAATACTCGTTCACATGGAGTATGGGGGATAGCCGAGCCAAAGCACAAGTCTTCAAGGATTGGCAGAGGCTAGTCTCCAATGAAAATCTGACTCGGAAATTTGCTTCGGATTTAGTTATCACAGAAGCGGGAATTATAGTGGCAGGCATTTTCTTTGGGTCCCAGGAGGAATTCGAGGCCTTCAGACTGGAAAGTCACTTTCCACCGAGCAGTTCGTCTGTAGTTATCACACTCGATAACTGGCTCGGCATGGTTGGAAGTCAGGTGGAAGAGCTCATTCAGCAAGTTGGCGGCGGGATTCCGATGTCATTTTACTCGAAATCTCTTCCTTTTACCCAGAAGACAATTATCCCCGATCATGCCGTCGATGCTTTATTTGACTATATTGATAAGGCTGACAAGGGGACTCTCACCTGGTTTATCATCTTCGATTTAGAAGCCGGTGCCACCAACGATGTACCCATGAATGCTACTGCATATGCTCATCGAGATGCATTCATGTGGATGCAGACCTACGCCATCAACCTCCTGGGCCCGGTGTCGCGCGAGATGAAGAATTTTCTACAGGGAATCAACGATATCATTGTCCTTTCAGAAGGCCCTAGTGCTCGCTTTGGGGCATATCCGGGCTACGTCGATCCATACATCGAGAATGCACAGCTGGCCTATTGGGGTAGTAACCTTCCCCGTTTAGAGAAGATCAAGGCAGATGTCGACCCAAGGGATATTTTTCATAATCCACAGAGTGTACGGGTTAAGTCCGAGCGGTGATCATTTTCGTTGAAGGCGTGACCATGGTTTATTGCGACGATCGATCCCTCTGAGGGATATGCTTTATTACGACTTTGCGATTCTCCGATACCCTTATTTTTCCTCATTTTGATGACATACTCGGCCTCGTGGCTTTTCGAGGAAAGTTGAGAAAATAAAAGCTTTTCCATAATAGACACCCCGAAATGGGTTTTGCATGACTTCGTCCATCTCTGCAATCATATATCACACTATTACTAGGACTTACTAACCAACCGTATATGGCAGTGCTCAGTACTCAACCTTGGTGAACCTGTCTGCTACATGTACATCGGTGAGAGCTCTGGATTTACAGTATGCAGAGGGCTTCTGGCAATGCGACCAATCAGTAATCTCGCGATAGTCTGAGGTGGCAGAGGGTCGTTCAAAGTGGCAAAAACTTGGCAATAAAGAAAGGAAGAGAAGACGATCAAGAATTGTGAAGATATGCATTATCCCACAAAACTTGATATTATACATAGTACAGTACATGCTTCGCCCTATCGGGACATACAGCTACATTAGTGACGCTAGTCAAGATGCACTGCTTGCCGACCTGAACCACCTTTGGACAACAGAGTTCCAAAATCAAGAACAACGTGCATACCGATATCTCCATTCATTGGTCTAGGGACTGACAGAGTTCCAGGCAGAACCGAATTGAAGCAGGTAACGCCACAGTTAGCAGGGGTTCAAGCATCTTACTGTGGTTGAACTAGTTACGGTACTGGCTGAAGGAACCGAATGACGGTGGTTTGCAGCAAGTTCGGAACTTGCAAGCTGCTGAAACACGCCATGGTCTTGATAATACCATTCCCCTATCATTCTTGGCCGGAAGGTATACGCGATGAGATCGGAGACCCATCCTATGGATTGTACCAAGTGGGAGCAGTATCACAAGCCATGCAATTGACCAATTCGATGCAAAGCTCCGTCCTTAAACCCCCACCTGTTACTATTGTGATCTTCACTGACAGCTCTGGATTACGTAGCTGATCCCGATGTCCCCAGATCAATAGATTAATTTAAAAGACATACAACGATCGGCAGTCGTAGACTGTGCCACAGATGATCCAGATACAGCTGTCGATCTGCGCTTAGCCGGTTTCCGGGCAGTTTCTAGATGACGCAAAGAGATCGAGATTGACGTGAATCCACTGTTTGTTTCCCAATTCAGGGGGTGATAAACACATTCCTCTTCTCTTTTTCACGTTATAGATCACGGGTTTCTATTCTTATTCCATGCAAGTGTACTGGACTAACTGTGTACAGTTGTATAAGGCTGATGGGGAGATCCACGACAGTGGCGTTAGGGTTATGACGTTATCAACGTCATGCTGCCCGGTTTCACTCCGTCAACACCAAACAAACTCGAATTTGTTCAATCCAGATGGTATTTGCATTTCTTGTGGATTTCACAATTGCGGGGGATTTTGCACGTCATGTCTTTGTTGGCGCGTTTGTACAAATGGCGTCATGAGTCGACAGTTCCTATATAATCCTCCTTCCATGTGGTACAACTTCAGTTCTCATCATCATCAATCAACTCTCAAATCTTCTACAACCAAGCAAGCCTTTTCTACTCTGTTTTTAAAATCACCCATCTTTACATCTAGTATCATTTATCATCAATCATCATGTCGAACATCATCCACAAGGTCAAGGACGCTGTCACTCACCACGGTGACAAGGACAACAAGCACACTAGCTCCACTGGCACCGACGCCAACACCTACGACTCCAGCCGCTCCTCAAACCACGGCCCTCACGATAGCAATGTTGCCAACACTGCCGACCCTCGCATTGACAGCGACCGCTCCCAATTAGGCAGCCAGTCCTACAACACGACCGGCACTCGCGGTAGCACCGGTGCTGCTGGCTCAACTGGCGCATATGGAACTACTGGCACTGGCAACACTGCCTCTGACGCTTATGACCTGAGCGGTTCTACCAACCACGGCACTCATGACAGCAATATCGCCAACAAGGCTGATCCTCGCTTCGATAGTGACCGTGATGGTCGTGCTGCTCACGGCAGCACTGGCACTGGCCTTGGTGGATCTACTGGCACCTACGGCAGCACTGGCTCAACTGGCTACGCCCCTACCGGCACTACCTCTCACACCTCCCAGTCCCTGGGCACTGGTGCTGGAACCACTGGCGCATACGGCAGCACTGGCTCAACTGGCTACGCCCCTACCGGCACTACCTCTCACACTACTCAGCCCTTGAGCACCGGTGCTGGATCTACTGGTGCTTACGGTACTACCGGATCTACTGGCAACACTGCCTCTGACGCTTATGACATGAGCGGTTCTACCAACCACGGCCCTCACGACAGCAACGTCGCCAACAAGGCCGACCCTCGCTTCGACAGCGATCGTGATGGCCGCGCCACTCACGGCACTACTGGCCTCGGTGGATCTACCGGTGGCTACGATACCACTCACTCCCGCGCCTCTGGTCCTGCCAGCTCCACTGCCGGTCCCCACAGCAGCAACGTTGCTAACGAGGCCGACCCTCGTGTCGATAGCGACCAGAGCAAGAAGAAGGAGCACCTCGCTGGCGAGTACTCCGGTATTGACCGATTCGACAAGGATGTCCACAAGGGTAGCATTGCTGGTGGTAACCAGGTCATCGGCCTGCACGGTAGCAAGGGCCCTACCACTACCAAGAACTTCGACCAGTCTCAGCACGAGAGTGCTGCCGGTGCCGGTAGCAGCTACAACACCGGTCGTCAGTCTACTGCTGGTCCCCACAACAGCGACATGATGAACAAGATGGATCCTCGAGTTGACTCTGACCTTGATGGATCCAAGACTGTCGGCGGCGACAAGACCTACGCCCAGCCCCAGACTCAGCGTTATTAATAAGGTTGTTGTATGATAGCTAGCGATTTTTCTTATTATGCTTAACGAGTAAACGATCAATTGATATATTACTTTATTTCATCACTCTCTTCTCTTCATTCCCCAGTATTCTAATAAGAAAATGAAGTTAAATCAGAGCTTTCTAGAGTATGAGCGACAAAATAATAATAGATCCAAATAATAGATCCAAACAGAAATTGAAAAGACAAGGATAACCAGGGATTCAATAATCGCCATGCGTCATACAACAATCATTCCCATGGGCCACCAAATTATAGCCAATTCATTGGACTGGACGCAGTTCGCCACGAGACAAAAGAATTACCAGTACAATAACCCCGCATAGTAGAACTATGTGGCCAGCCAAACTTCAACTCTTCAACTATTCAAACACATCCAAAATGTCATTTCAAAACAGCGCATGCGACGTCCACCTCAGCACCCAGCCAGGCGCAACTTCTTTAATTGCAATTTGCAACAATGACGAGGGAACCGGTCTAGAAACAGAACTACTTTTGGATGATTATCTAGGCAATGAAGATGGTAAGTTATAGCCATTTGGGGGGGTGACACCTGTCAGCATGTGTGCATTGAGTACCTGGTGTCTCACTAGCTGTCAGGTCATATAACCTGGGGAGGCAAGAATTTCAGCAAGAATGCGAGGAATATTTTTATTTCTTCGGATGGACCGAAACATATTCCTACTCTTCATTGTGATCTTGCTGGTCCTGATGGGAAATATGTTACGTGTGAAATTGATCTCGCGGATCACATTGCTAATATTGATGGAGAGTTGGTGGTTCTTCCTTGTTAATTGTGAAGTGGCGATGGCAAAGGCGAGAGTGTACTACTGTACCTATCTATTCTGTGACTTTACAGTGTTTGAAGGAAATTTACCAATGCAAAAGTTGCGGAATCTCTTTATATGAAGTCATTGTGAAAGATCGATTGGACTAGACTTTGGCCAGTATCCAATCTATTCGTTCCAAAAGGACTGTAAATTTAAATACATGTCCTTGATTGACGATTGCAAACAATGTATTTTGGCAGAAAATGGTACTATGCACATGATCTCTCAAGAAATGGTGATGTCATGTCATACTTATATTGGTTGTCAATTCAACGCGATAACTTATAAGCTGTCGTAAAGAACTTCTCGAGTTTCCAGTATATCAACTGCCTCCCAAACGACTAACTACACGCTGATTCAAGATGAGTTGCATGTATGTCCTCAGAAAACGTCCGATCGGGATTCTCCTCAATAGCAAACCAGCGTCTATACTGAGAACAGTACGACCAATACAAACATCTACAGAACCAAGCTATGAACAATGGATTCTCGATAGACAGCTCCTCAGACCAGACAGAATGGAAACATGTCAATCAGGTACAGACGACGAAGTGGGCCATCACAAATCACCCTACGATGGATCCAAAACAGCCGTTGACAAAGAGGTGTTGGCGCTGAGAGAAGAATATAAATCTGAAGGCGATGCCCATGACCCTTTACTTGTTAGCCCAGCGAATCTGGATGTCAGTCTTATTTTAGATCCAATGATGGAGCGAGCTGTTCATGGATCGACGACGTTGAGAAGTTGTAAAGGGTGGAGTGCGAAGCATAAGATTGTTCTTCTTCGGACGGAACCTTATGAGAAGAGGAAGTATGAGCAGGTTTTTTATCGTGAGATTCTGAAGGTTTGATAATCCTCCTGGGTTTTCGTGAATGATGCTGATGGCGTTTATAGAAGATGTGATTTGCAAGAGATTTACTAAAGCTCTTGCCATGTCAGTAGTACAGGCATAGTATTTCGGCGTCGAATGTCGATCTTAATGTGCCAACACTGAGGTTAAATGGGAACTAAGATAGTATTATGAACACCAACTTGAATATAATAGTGTCTAACACTGTTCATATCTATTGGCTATTACTAGTAATCGGAGGTAATATAAGCTATTAATCTAAGCACGAGCCTGGAGCATTCTTTGTCATTTTTGTGTTGTTTTTTTTTGTATATTCGCACATCACCAGGCCTTGTTTTGAATGTCCCTTTTACTACTAGTAAAAGTAGTATATGCTGTATTAAAGTTGTAGTACTTACAGTGAGCTTTATGTTCGACAAAATGCAGATTGACCAATAGGACAAGGCAATCAATTCTGTCATGTAATATCGTGATCGATAGTGCTAATTGGGTGCTTTGCTATCCGAGGTGCGTAAAATTTCGGGATGAGAATAGTCTGCAGCACATGGTTTCACGACATGGCAAACCGAGCGTTGGTTAAGAAACTTTTAAGCCATTTCTGGAATTGATAGCCAAGTCCCAAATGTAGCCAGTTTGCGTTCAGAATTCAAGATCACCACTACAGATTTATTCCCTATATACTGTAGTATGTAGGGCATTCGACTAAAAGCTTTGCCTTGAACCCTCGAGATCCACTTTCACCCCGTCAACTCCCCACTTGAACTCCCCTTAGCCTTCATTTCATACACTCAGACCCGTTCGGAGCTCGGAATATCTCAGGAAGGAATAACGCGAGATGTCCACCTTCATATGCAATCGGGTCCACTGCAGGCACAGGGCGCATTGACGCGTTCCCAAACTTCCCAGAGAGGAGCCCGCCATAAGCCAGCGAGGATCAAATTGAGGAAGAATGCCAATTAATTATTGGTCACTTTATGAGTCATGGTGACCATGATTCCTAATGGTCCGGTCTTCCGATGGGGGGCTTCACCGTTTCGTGATAGTTCAAGCTCCTTTAACTCCTTCTAGTCCCCGAACTCTCAGACCGCCGCGTCTCCACGTCTCGGATTCAAAAGAGTCATTCTGAGTATCTGCCAGTTACTTGTGGCGTATCAGAAGGTGGGATCTTGGTTCTGGCCTTTTCATGACCACACTGCATTTCTTCTGGTCGATCTATTCCCCAACATGGTTTATGCAGTCCATACGAAATCTTGCGGCTTGCTCGGATACTCTTGAGTATTATGCACAGTACTCCGTAGGAGTCTGAGGAATCTGACAAACTCGACAACCGTTGACTCACCGATATCTTGCGCCAAAAAAGAAAAAAAAAAAGAAAAGATGAAATTTCCCCGCTCGGCACGCCTGGATGTGACCTTGTTACTTCAAATTTAGTGTACTTCGTAGTGCGATGAGACCCGCTCTGACCGAACTACGACTCATTTGTACAGCATCGAGATAAGCCCGGAGTGTGTGTGTGTGTGTGTGTGTGTCTTATGGATTGAAGCTCCACCCTTTTTCTTTCCCTTCTCGAATCATTTGTGTTTTTTTTTTTTTTTTTTTTTTTTTTTTTTTTTTTTTTTTTTTTTTTTTTTTTCCTCTCTC
>Ga0102593_1000198_pt1 | contig 147634 bp, 151 predicted proteins | sample AraplaCol_mMS_r2_2_FD_76862 | JGI IMG/M metagenome (GOLD analysis project Ga0102593, IMG submission 76862) | Arabidopsis root microbial communities from North Carolina, USA - plate scrape MF_Col_mMS_r2 (SPADES assembly) (version 2) | ecosystem: Host-associated > Plants > Roots > Endosphere...
AAAAAAAAAAAAAAAAAAAAAAAATTTGCACATTGGAATGTGCAAGGCATATATACCTTGTATAAATACTCTGGTAGTAAACACTTACTGTTAGACCCCAAGTTCTTCTAGGATCTCTTCTATATCCCAAACTAATTTATACAACACTCGTGGCTTCAACCATTCGAAAACTACAACACGGACAGAAGCACTGTGTGGAAATATTTTAAAGGGAGAAAATAAAAATGAAGTTCCGAATCCCCATTGAACCAACCCAGAGGAATAAATTCCGCCTCGACATAACCATCGCATCCCTCTTAGCGGTGACTTTCATCCTTATTATTTCCCGAATAGCCATTAGAGGCACTCCATCCACGAGAACAAATACATGGGGAATTGCAGTGGTAAGTATGAGCCAGTTAAATCTGTCGAAATGAATGCTAACGCATGATTCTCCAAGTGCATAAAATCCGCCTTGTTTCTTGCTTATCAGTTGATTACAGCCCACGTAGAACGCTTCAAAAGATGGACTAGCACAAAGGCAAACAAGATTCTTGTTATTATCGACACAGTATTCTGGTTTGCGCTGTTTATTATCACTATCATGGGTACCGCGGGATCCCATAGTACCGCTAGTCGTGCGTTAGGTGCAATTATTGTCATTTTGGTGCTGGTGTTACTGTATTTGCAGCTCTGTCGTTGAGTATATTGAAGTCTTTACTGACTTTCTCTTTAGTGCGTGCAGTATCCTTGACTGCTATATTTGCTTCCGTATCAGGAGTCACTTTAAACGTTATGGTGTGCTTCCTGACGAGGGACCTGTCAAGGCTCCGAGTTGCGTTTGAGACCGGAGATTATATGTTGAGCTTTATTATTTTGTTATTTATTTTTACACTGTCTGGCCATGACCATGCTGGCTCACTAATCTAGATTAGCGAGCCAGCATAGAAAAACATGGATGTCTTCTCTGCTAGTCATTTGGATGTGTATGGCACGATTGATGTCAATGGGAGTCACATATTAGATCGATTATTTCCATACAGTTGAAAATTTAACGACACCAATCATTACGCTAGTGTTCCACAATAAAAGGCTTTGGATATTTTTCCTGTCTTCATTAGATGCACTGGTGCGGGACCTGGCTTGTTGGATTCAATAACTATGAAAGATTCCGCTTGATACTAGTACTGTAGTCAGACTGTTCTACAAGTTTCCATTTCAAACTGACAATAAACCAAGCACATTGCTATCGTACCTTAATTCATAATGCAAATAGTTATCATTGATCTTGACATGAAGGATACAATAAAATAGGCTAAAGATCATCAAAAGAAACGCCCAAGTAGCGAATATCTAGCATATGTAAATCAAATCCTCAACTCATATCGTTCCGGTCATAAAATCAAATTGACGTCGTGTTCCTGTCCATCTCGTTTAAAGAAATTAGAACGGTAGAAAAAAAAAACCATCATCCTCAAGTCTTGGTTTATGCTTCAATTTGCTCAGTGTCGACTTGGACTTCAGGTAGAGACTCATTTTGAGCCTCAGTTGACTCGGCCTCGGCTTCCTCTGGTATTGTGGGTACTGCCGTCGACTTAGAAAGCATCGTTTCACCTTCCGAGGAAGAGGGTGGCGGAATGGGCATCTCATCCGCATCAGAAATAGACAATGTCGCTTCATGGAATTCAGCCTCAGGTTCAGATAAGACATCTTCATTCCTCCTTTCTGGCGTGGAGAGGTCTTCTTCTGCGGGTAGATTCGATGCGACCTCTGTGGGCTGTATCTTGGCTTCTGAGATGTCATGCTCGGGTTCGACGGGGATCACCTCCTCATCAGTAAGAGAAGACGAAGCAGATTCTTCTGCTGACGATGGAGATGCAATTTCAGGCGAAGAGACAGTTGGCTCAGGTTGCGGTACTGAGACGGCTACCGATGAAGCGAGTACCTCAGCAGAGGGAATGATCGATTCGACTGTTGACACCGAGACACTTGAACTTGGGACCGATGCTTCGACAGACGAGATAATTTCTTCCGAAGGTGGCACTAAGGCAGCTGGCGAGGAGGCAAAAAACTGAGGCTCTGGCACGATAGCAGTCGGAATATATTCAGGCTGGGTTGAAGCGCTTGGCAGGTGATCGAAACCAGCAGCATCAGGGAATACAGGGATCACTGGTTGGTTCTCCTGGGGGTGGGTACCGATAGCCAGGAAGACTACCACTATACTCATGAGAAAAAGAGCAATGTTCCGTCTGTCACTGGCCAATATGCGAACATAATTAAACAATAAAATGTGGAGAGCGATCTGAGGCTGTCCCATCTCCTTATTTCGTTCAAATTGCTTGGTTTCTGGCTGAGGCTCTTGAACATGTTGCTCAGTCTTCACCTGCACTGAGGATGGTGGAATAGCTTGGAATGACCGCGAATCAATACTGGCCCTTGAATGACTCTGAACAGAGGCCCGTCGATAATCGATGTCACTCTGGGTTTGGTTCGGACCAAGATCAACCTTCAGCGTAGCCTGTTCTTCGGCAAGTCTCTTCGCCAAAGCCCTTCGCACATCAGAAGGGAGCCACAACCCAACCTCAACATCAACCTTCTCCATTTCCTTCCAAGCAGCTGCCCATGCTCCCGCACGCATAAGCCCATTAGCCGCGTACACGCGAATCTCCCATTTGCGATTGCTATCGCTATGTCTCTGCACACGTCCACCGCAGTCAGGACACTCATCGCCTTGTTCTCCATCTGTTTCGCTTTCCTCTCGATCGGAAAACTCGGCTTCAGAGCCAGGTCCACTCTCCTCGTGCCCTAAGAAATGACCTTGGTGGAGTCGAGATCGCTGCAGTTCTAGGCTCTCCAATAGTCGTTCTTCGAGCATATCGTATAAGTCTTCTGGGTGGGAAATCAATACACCCCGGTCACGAAGAACGCCCGACCCAACTTTCTCCTGTAATCGTCGCCATCGTCTCCAATATTCTGCGGGTAGAGTCTCCTCGACAATACTCTGGTTGTGGGGCAGCGTTGCCCCTGGCACAGGTAGTGATGGTGCTAGTAAATTACAATGTAACAGCACAAGGGGATATTCTTTCTTCGGTTTAGGTGGTTTATTCGAAGATGCCGTAGGTGAATAATAGGGCGAGCGCTTCAACGGTGATGACCCGGAGCCAGAGCCAGGCGAGCGGATTCCTCCGCGTCGGCGTGGCGGTGTGAGATATTCATCATCATCTGCTTCATCTTCTGTGTGCATTTGCATTGCGCGGACGGAGCTAGGCTTGCGGAAAGCAGCTTCGCGTTGGCGAATGGTGCGAATATTCATGTTTTTGGGAGGATCTTCGAAGCCGCCAAATTGGGCCTCATCGTCTTCGATTGTATACGCGGCCATTTTCTCGTGGGGGTTCATTGAGCGCATTGAGTGTATTTTTTCAAGTGGGTGGACTAGCACTGAGGCTGGGATTGAGGAAAAGGAAGATCGACTTGATGCTCTCGATTTCATGTGGTTGAGGTCGTCATCTACATCTCGGCCGAAGATATCACTGCTTGAATGTCTGGTTGAAGACGATGAGGAGGGGTACTCATAGTCTCGAGACATTTGTTCGTCGTCTGTGACTCTTTCGGTATTATCTTGTAGGTGGGATGTCTCGAATGAGGCTAGTATATGCTCTTTATTTGGAGGGACACAGGGTTGTGGACTGAGAATTTGGTCAGAAGGATGGCGTTTGCCCTCCGGAATGGATTGACTCTCGTCATTGAGCCTGGCCATTGGGCTGACATATATGATATACTCGTGGCAAAGAAAGAAATGATGAGGCTGGTATGATCGTCACACCGCAGTCCAATGTTGACGTGGCTCACCGCTTTGGTTGTGCCGGGCAACCGGCGCTTCAGATAGATTTGATGTTGCAGAAAAGAGGAAAAGGAGTTTGTTTTAAATTAAGATGTTTTGATTTATGATTGAAAAGAGTATTGTCAATGTCTTTGAATGTCTACGGGACTACTTCAGTCCGCTGTTTTGCATAGTGATAATCTTATCATTGTCTAACGGCTCACCGTATACTCCGTACCCTAACCCGGTGGATCAGTTTCCACCAGATCCACATTCCGACATTAACACAAGATCATCTTCATAAGTCTCAGATCATGCTCTCATTAATAAAATCGCATCAAGTATGCAAGAGCTGATGCTGTTAGTCCAAGTCAAGATGGCTTCAATCCATCACATCCAATAACCGATCTATATAAAAACGCACAGTCAAAATGATCCAAAATGACTCCACCCAAAGTAAATAAAAAGCCCAGACAAGCCGTCGCTCAAATTCAACACCAATGCAAAAGTCAGTCCAATCAATACATATGTACCAGAAAGAAAATTGGGACAGAATATAAGGAGACTCGTTATGGGGGCGGGTGTGGGCGAGGCGTGGTGTCATCAGGACTCATGAGGGAGAAGCTGTGATTCTCTCCAAAGAAGCTTAACACATCTTGCGGAAGATATTCGAGCCAGGGGAGGATCTCGCCATTAGAAAAAGGGAAGGATTCTTGTTGTTGGAGGGTATTCATATCGACGTCGTGACTTTCGATCATCATACCGCCTGAATCGGCGTTCAGTGGGGTGTGTAAATCAACTCGGGGACCTATATGAGCATGGGTCTGGTGCTCCGCGGTGGCAGATGATACCGCGTAGTCGTAGGCTGATGGGCCGTTCTCCATCTGAGTGGATGGAAGATTAGAAGGGTAGCCCGCTGGTGCAGTAGTACCGGAGCTCGATTCGGGAAATGGAGAAGTCATGCTCATGAAATAGGGTGACCCAGTGCTAACTGTTCGAGGCACTGCCGTATACTTGGGGTTGGCTGGTGCCAATGCAGTAGGATTCGGATCAGGGTGCGTATGGGGCGGGGCCACCGCGGAGAAAGAGGAAGTTGCGCCCTGCGCAGCATTCGCTTGCACAGGGAGAGTTGGATAGCTATGACTATATTGGGAAGGGTGAGTGGTTTTGCTGACGGGATGCTCATGATGAGCCGTAGGCGTTTGATAGAGCAAGCTCAAATTGGGTTGGGAAGAGTTGGTGGCTCCCGTGAGTGCCCACCCAATGGCTAAAGCGAGAAGTGTAATTAGTAAGAGGCGTTGCATATCTGATGAATAACAAAATGAGCTTACCCTGGCTAGGATCGAACTTTGGAGACCATTTCCCATCGGATAAGATGTTCGCACCCCCGGGGGTCCTCTCTATATCAGAAGCAAGGTCCATCTCTGCCCTGCCGCGCCAGTCGCCTGGTGTGAATGACTGGTTTGGTGTATTTTCCGTAGTGTTCTCCATATCTTCGGCGGTGTATAGAAGCGGATCGACGATTCCTTTCGCCTTCTGATCGAGAACAGTTAGAATGTACCTTGTTCCCTCCCAGTACGCATCCAATGCTTTCAAGGCCTTATAACAACGCTGGTAATTCTCTCTGGCAGCTGAAGCAAGCAATATATGTTTTGCAGTAGACTTTCGCTCCGGTCCATGTGAAGAATCCATCGTGGGCATCACGAATCCGCTCGACTGATTGGCTAACAAAGCCGGAGGTAATGGCGGAGACGTAGACCTTGAAGTGGGCATCGAATAATATGCACTTTCCATGAGAAAAGCACACGCAGCGATATACATAGGCTGGCTGGTGAAAGGGTTTCCAATAAAGCTTTTCCCATCCACCAGCTCCGAGAAGGATAATATGTCAGCGATTGTCTTGGCCGAGGACATGGATAACTCGCGACTATTGGGATATAGATGCTGTATTGTCCCACCAAATGAATTCAGCAGCGTGGGCTGATGGAGAAGGACAATCAGAGTGTGAAACCAGAAATGGAGCAATATAAAGTTAGTTCCCTCTTTCGCTTTCACATAGGCTTGGAAGTTCGCTGCATTGAAATAAAGCTTTGGTGACAGTCGTTGATAGATTCCGGTCAGATCGCTCTCCATTCCCGCGAGTTGTTTGAGCGTATCTGGCGTTACGTGATTTACATCCTGAATACCGTTGATAAGATCGGTTACTCGCCCGTAAAGATGGATTATCCGTATTAGAGGTGGAAATGGTGCTGGCCACCCGTTTGGTAGTTGCGATTCCGACTGGAGAGGGAAGCATAGTTCGATATCTTCGTCTCGAAGGGTCACCGGTCGTCCTGTGCCTGATGAGATGACTCGGTCCAAGAAGAAGATGCTCCAGAATGAATCGACCTGCTCCCGTTCTCTGGCTCGGTCGGAATCGGAGGCGGGAGGTGGGCCTTTGGGGCTTTGGTAAACATCGAAATCGTCATACTGATCTTCTCTCAACTTGCCGGCTTGTCCAGTCATGACTTCCTTCGGTGTAACGCCTTTTTGACCGTAATTGTGTTTAAGACCCTGGTGCTTTTGCAGACCCAGGTCCTGCGCCATACGAATCGAAATACCCAGATACATCCAGAGACCACTATCATGATTGGACCCAAATTGCTCGTAAGCCAGCAGCAGACATGCCTGAACGGCGGAGAGTGTCGGACATGACAATACGTCGACTAGAGCACTGCTTGCCCGCTGGGCGAAAGGCAGGCCTCGGTCCCAAAGATTGACGTCGGCATCAGGCAGTTGAGAGTGGTCGATGGGGGGCGCCTGGGGAGGAGATAAGAGCGGATGTGGAGAGAACCTGGCCGCTAAGGAGCAGACGGCATCAACTAACATCGTGTCCACCCTTTTCTCATTTAGGTCATTGAGAAAACGATCTCGTTGTAGAAAAGGAAAGCTGCAGCCCAGATGGGTAAAAAACAATTCGCAAAGATGAGTGACTAAGTTGGGAACGGGAAGGGTATCGTCACGGTCGTAAAATGGTATGTTATTAGCATCACGGCTGTCGCGTTCATTTGCCAGGGGAGGTGCGACCCGAGCAGGTGTATCTGAAGGTCTAGGACTTCTCAAAGGAGACAGAGAATCTGCAGACAAATGAGGAAAGAATGAGTCTACATGATTGTTTTGATACGTGGAGGGCCGTGGTGTGAGACTCACCCGAAGACATGGAAGGGTTGCTTTTGCGCGATCCCCGGACTTGTACAACCTTGGAATCAGTTAGATATTGCGTACGTCGATGAGTCCGAGAGCGGCCAACCATTTGTTTGAAGCCCGGAACGATGGCAGTTGGTCCGAAGTAACGAAAATATGGGACATGAGTGCGACTATTGGAGCTCATAGAGGTACGACCTAGATAGAAACTCAAAATCAGCATGATGACACCAAGAAGTCGAATTGAAGCAACGAAGTAGCCTTCGCCGCGACTTGTCTGGACCTACTGCTCTCCGGGCTGTCACCAGCCAGCTGCGAGTCTTCTGTTTTTGTCCGAGTCGAGGTATCCCTGGAACTGCCATCCTTGAGATCTAAATCCTTTGAACCCTGTGGAGATTTTTCTTGTTTTTGATACCGCGCAGGTGGATGTGTAGGCTCTGGTGAACAGCTCTCGACGGCACGGGAGTTTTGTTGGTTGGCCTCATTCCCGCTAGCGAGGGAGGAAATCGGCGGAGCCCGTGATGCGGAATCGGAGTGAGATCGCAAGTGAGCGGTGGACTCGCTATAACCCAGACAGACATGTTTATAGTCGGAGCAAGTCTTGCAGACTATATCAGGAAGAGTCACGGTCAGCGAGTGTAGAGTTACAAAAATGCGGAGTTCCCCCTCCGCGGAGCAACGGATATATCAACTCAAAAGGGAAAGAGAGAACAATGAAAAAAAGAAAAAGAAAGATCGCAACGTACCTGGTTGCTCTCCGGAACAGCGGATTTTGCGACGGCGGCAGGTCAAACAGCTAAATGCGACCAAATTCCATTAGATATCTGACCTCCAGAGGGTGTGGTTTGTGGGGTGGGGGAAGTGCGCTGAACATACGCGGCGTTCACTCGGCGGCGTTTGCTCTGGGGTTGACCATCTGTGGCGACGAAACGAATCTGCCTCGGCGCAGAAGAGCTGCCACCGGCTTTTTTCTTAGGGGACGGGGGGCTCATGACGAGCAAAAAGGATTAACCGTGATCACTACACATTGGGGTCCAGTGGAAGGAGGTGGATGGTGTGTTCGAAAATAGCGGGATGGGCCAATCTGTGGAAGCTCCACCTTGCCCCAGGGTGGGTTGAACTAGAAAGATCCGGGGCTGACGAAGCGATCAAGTAGCTCGTGGGAGTAGAGCGAATCTGGTAGCGACCATCTCATGAGGGATGTGGTAGTTGGGGGCCGAGGGTTAATGGTGAGTGTAAGTAACGAGTCATGGAGTTTCACGATGTTCACGAGGGAGTTGGAGGGGGGAAGAAGCCGGGGGTCCCAGAGCCCAATAAGAAGGGATGACAACAATCTGGGGGCAGACACAGCTTGACCGCCCCTTAACAAGGATCAGAATTCCAGAACTCTTCCAGGGTAGTGAAGGGGCTGAATGTGAAATGTAGGAGCCCTGGTATTAATAAGATAATCATAGGTAATCATCAAAAGCAAAAACTTGAAGGCAAATAAAGGGAACAGGTACCGATTACTTTCTGGTGTATAGTAGTTCAAGATCCGACGGCCATGGGATGCCGGTGGGGCGTATACAATTACATCTACTAACACTACTAAAATCTTGAAACAGTACATTTGGAGAAAAATTATTGAATAGAGTACACTATATATACTACTAAGATAGTACTGCCTAGTAATATTATAAGTATAGTAACTTTATTTCGCTTTGATCCAGTTATCTCATCTTATTGACTCGGAGTATACAGTGATACCACAGAATTGACAACTATACCAGTGATACTAGTTCAACATAAGTATCGAGTACTGGATTTTACAAAAAGATGACTAGTCAATAATTCCTCCAGTGATCAATATCTATTCTATCGAAGATGAAGCTTAAGAATTCACGTACACATTCTGTGAAGCAGCTGAGTATACTGTATGGTAGGTCCGGGCCAACACGAGTCATGATCAATGAACAGATCTGGTACCCCACAGCTAACTAATGCATATGGATAAGATGTATACTTTATCTTAGCTTTCTAATATCTAAGAAGATACTGCGCGGTCGAAGGTAAAGCTGGATGTATATCAGCACCGGAGATGAATTCCGATGGGTTTGAAGAGACACCTCATGCTCGGCTAAGTTAGTGCAGATCCATGAACTCCGTCGCCAGTAACCAGGTGGCAATCGCTCCCCGAGTCAGACAAAATGTACGAATCACGATAAATGGACATACAGAATGGCATTTGAGAGATTGTTGTTTCCAAACAAACAAGGTTGTTTGCTGATGAATACCTATTTATCAACTCAAGATTTAACTCTCATGATCTATCAATCCAAATAGATATGTTATACCTATAAGTAGGTAAACCGTCACCTATCGTAAGTTTACTATTTGAACTCTCATTATCCTTCGAGACCTCTGCATCGTCTTACTGGGGGAATTAAGTCATGAAATAAACAACAAACCAGCAAAGAGACAGAGTCTACCATTTTTGGAGAACTCGGAGTACTCCGTCATGGGGAGGTAAAACTGATCGGCACTTCGGGGTCCAAGTGCCTGGGTCCCTCACTAAATCGGCCATGCTGTACTGGTTCCTCGGCCCGAATGCCGTTAATTAATGCCACGCACAACTCGAGCTGTATCACAGCGCTCACGCACATGGGTCCGTCTCTATATATTGATATAGTGCGTGGATATCAGCGAGGGTCCCTCGATAGCTGCGATAAGCTTCGTAATCCCGCGCAACCCGTTGCAACAATTGGACAGGAAAGCATCGTGCTGCCCTTTCCATCTAATCAAAACACCAGAAAGAACCTTTGGTGAATTATATCTATGCCTCGATTCCTTCCTACCCATATATCACGCCCCTTTGTACAACCATTGTGAGTTCCTCACCGTTTCGGTGGCGAGATTGGTGTCACCTCATTTGTCCTGCAATCTGACGCCCGGCGGGGCAGAGCACGTTTGAAGCGGGGATTGTACAGCTAATAGATACATCCCCTAGTCATCGTCACTGTGCATCCTTCTTTCTTCCGACAACAAATCAATTTTTGAGTCAATCTGCGACCATGTTCAAAGTACACCCTGATTTCGACCAGCTCCAAGCTTCCCGCCCGGATTTCAACCGAGACGCCCAAGTCACTTTCTCTAAGCCACCCAACCCCACGTGGAAGAATGGCGATGGTGCCAATGATGGTGGCGAGAGTCTGAAGAAAGACCACGTCGAAATTGATCCCAATGAAGAAGGTCGCCCTGTCGCCTCGAATTATAAGCTTCTGATCTCGGGCATGGTGCCTCGGCCTATCGCTCTTATCAGCACGAAGTCGCTGGATGGAAAAACCACCAATCTGGCGCCCTTCAGTTACTCCCAGGTCATCAACCATGACCCTCCACTGTTTGTTGTGGGATTTGTCGGATCTTTAGAGAAAGCAAAGGATACATTGAAGAATTTGAATGAGACTGGCGAGTGCGTCATCAATATCATCTCGGAGCACTTTGTTGAAGCCGCCAACGCTACAGCCATCAATGCCCCCTATGGCGTGTCCGAATGGGAAACTTCCGGTTTAACACAAGGCCCGACATCTGTGGTGAAACCGCCTCGTGTAAAAGAATCGATTCTTTCCGTCGAGGCAAAGCTGGTTGAAACCAAGGAATTCGAGAGCCGTTCCACGCCCGGGAAGAAGTCGAGTGTCTTGGCGATCGTTGAGGGAGTGCGCTTCTGGGCACGGGAAGATGCTATTGATGAGGATAAGAGCCTCATTGATCTCAAGGTTCTTAAGCCTATTAGTCGCCTTGGTGGTATCTCTTATGGTCGGACAACAGATGCGTTTGAGATTCCTAGACCACAGTTCTAGATGTGTAAGGTGCCTTCGAGAACACGTATATATGAAGGCGGAATGATTTTGTATATAGATCATGAAGAACAAACAGCCTGCATTTATACCGATGCTCTTAGATTTCACAATATCATTGAGAAGGATAAATCAAAAGTCGGGATTTTGGAGTGTCCGACGCAAAGCGCCCCCGCGTGCGGAGAAACTCTTTGGTGGCGGGGTTGTGTATCAGTACATCAAGTTGATAAATGCCACCGGGCATCACCGACACCTATTTTCCTATTGCACTCAATATTCTTACCGTACTATAGGATTTCTACATTCATGATCATGTCAGAGGACGACTATGAGACTTTCAAGCTTGGAGACTGGGAGCTGCAAAGCGGAGAAAAGATACCAGATGCCCATATTGCTTACAAGACCTTCGGGGATCCAAGTTCGCCAGCAATCATTTACCCTAGCTGGTTCTCTGGCAGTAAGCTTCAGAGTCACGTAATTTGCGTATCTCAGTAACCAGTTAGCTGACTCTGTATAGTGATATCCGACAACTTCTGGCTAATCGGAGAGGAAAAGACTCTCAATCCAGCCAAATTCTACATCATTGTTCCCGCGCTCTTTGGAAATGGGCAATCATCCTCGCCCTCAAACCAGCCTAGCCCAGCTGCTTTCCCTAAAGTCTCTTTCTATGACAATGTTCGTGCCCAGCATGAACTTGTGACAAAACACCTAGGTATCACCCACGCACGAGCAGTCGTCGGATGGTCTATGGGTGCTGCGCAGACCTTCCAGTGGGCTACTCAGTATCCGGAGTTTATGGATATAGCAGTGCCGTTTTGTGGATCCGCAAAGACTGCTCTACATAATAAGGTCTTTTTGGAAGGAGTTAAGTGTGCCCTGCTTGCAGTAAAGAATATTTGCTCGGCGGGGTCGGGCTCGATTGCAGTCCAAGATCGAGAGGGACAGCCTGATGTTCGAATCTGGACTTCTCGGGAGAGGGAGGTTGGCTTGAAAGCTTTGGGAAGAGTTTATGCTGGATGGTAAGAAGATATTCCCTTTTCCTGTTCTTACCGCGAAAATATTTGCTAACGAAGCTATGAATTAAACAGGGGATTCAGTCAAGCATTTTACCGACACAAATTATATGAAACTGTACTAGGATACAAGAGTCTCGAGGATTTCATGCAGAATTTCTGGGAAAAATGGGCTTGCTCGAAAGGTGATAATTATTCATCCTCTTTGTATAAACTCTTAAGAGACTCACTGATTATACAGACCCCGAAAATCTGCTTGTCATGATCCAAACCTGGCAAAATGGCGATGTTTCCAAACAGGAACCATATAATGGAGATTTCGAGAAAGCCATGGCATCGATTCAGGCGAAGACTTTGGTTCTGCCTGCCAAGACTGATTTATATTTCCCGTAAGACGAGAAGAGGAAAATTTGGCTAGTATCTGAGATGCGGATGCTGACAACACTATGTATAGACCGGAAGACTCGGAGTACGAAGTTGCTTCTATGAAGCCGGGTGTGGGAAAGTTGGATATTTTCCCTTCAATCTGGGGCCGTAAGTACTCTATTAAACCGGATTTATGCGGCTTGATTCTAATTTACTATAGATTGGGCGGGTGGACCTGGAGATAGTAAGGAAGACGTTGAATGGTTGGATGGCCAACTGGCACGCTTTTTCGCAGAAAATCAGCCAGATCGTTTCACTGGGCTAGCCAGGAACTTGACCGAACTTTCTGTATCTTCAGAATGAATCACTCTATTAGTGTTGAATTGAAATTCCTTCCACTTTGTCTTCTACTTAGTAGATATAGTTCGATATCAGGCAGTCAGGCATTCAGTACTTCCTAACCAGGCGACACACAGGATCATGTGACGCTCACTAAGCGCCCTTCAGAAGCGCCGCGATGGACTCGTCTTGCCCTTTTGACACTCACCAACTCCCTGACCTGCCGCTCTTTTCTCGTCGCATTGCATCCCTCAATTTCTTCTTTTCCTTTCTTTCAACTTTGTTGTTCTTATCGTATTCCCGTGCTCCTACCATCACGCGATCGTGACGTCGATTCCCATTCGAGCCCTACCGTTATCTAATCCCTATCTTCGTCGCAAAGCTATACGGCGATTGAACACACTTACTTTTCCCTCGTACAATCATAATGGCCACGCCTCCAACTCGACAGTGGGGCGTCACCCCTCCTATTTCCACCGTTTTGCCGACTCAAGATGAACTGGCTGCCAACGATGATCTCATAGCCGAATTGAAGGCTCAGAATAACTTCGAGTTGCCCGCGGAGACAGAACGGAGGTGCGTGACCATCGCTGAGAACTTGGCTTCATAGTGACAAATGTGGCTGAGGGGCTGATCACGAGATTATAGAAAGCAAATTCTCCAACTCCTTCAGCGCGTCGCGCTCGAGTTTGTCAAGGTCGTCAGTCGCAAGAAAGGGCTTTCCCAGGCTGCCGTAGAGGCTGCTGGAGGCAAAATATTTCCTTATGGTAGTTACAGGCTGGGTGTTTATGGCCCAGGTAAGTTGGATATGCAATATGTCTTGCTTGAGGGAAATCACTAATTACGTTGTGATAATAGGATCCGATATTGATACCCTAGTGGTCGGCCCGAAACATGTCGTTCGCGATGACTTCTTCTCTGATTTCCCTCCAGTTCTTGAAAAGATCGCACCCCAAGGTGCAATTGAAAAAATGACACCTGTTCCTGACGCCTTCGTTCCCATCATAAAATTAGAGATTTCGGGAATCAGTATAGATCTGATCTTTGCGCGATTGGTTGTCTCATCTGTCCCCATGAATTTGGATCTCAAGAACAATGACTACCTTCGGGGACTTGACGAGTTCGAGGTGCGATCACTGAATGGAACTCGTGTCACCGACGAAATTTTGGAATTGGTTCCTCAGCAAAAAACCTTCCGTCTTGCATTACGAGCAATCAAGCTCTGGGCTCAACGTAAGTCGGAACATACCCGCCGATGCGTGGCCCGTGGTCTAACAATGTATTTTCTGAACTAGGTCGTGCAATCTACTCGAATATCGTTGGTTTTCCCGGAGGTGTTGCATGGGCCATGTTAGTGGCGCGAGTTTGTCAGTTATACCCTCAAGCAACCGGTTCTGTCATCGTCGGGAAGTTCTTCAGAATCATGAACAAGTGGGCATGGCCACAACCGGTACTCTTGAAGCAGATTGAGGATGGTCCTCTGCAAATGAAAGTTTGGAACCCAAAGGTAAGGTAGCTCATCCCCCTTGGCAGTCAACATCCGTTAACACGAACTATCAGATTTATCACGGCGATCGATTCCATTTAATGCCTATTATCACCCCTGCCTACCCTTCCATGTGCGCTACACACAACATCTCTATGTCGACCAAGGCTGTCATTCTTCGTGAGCTGGCTCGAGGCGGCGACATCGTAGACAAGATCTTCACCAAACAAAATTCGTGGAACGATTTGTTCGCTCGACACACATTTTTCACCCAAGCATACAAGTACTACTTGAACATCACCGCGACGAGTAAGACCAAGGAAGCCGAAGCAGTCTGGTCTGGCCTTGTCGAATCCAAGCTACGTCACCTGGTTGGTGCACTTGATCGGAAAGCAATCATCGCTGTTGCACATCCCTTCCCAAAAGGCTTTGAGAGAACCCATCTGGTTTCCAGTCCACAGGAAATGGAAGCCGTCAAGAATGGATCCACACTGTACCAAGCCAAAGGAACGACCACCGAGACCACCGATGAGACCAAAGACGCCGCTCATCAAGCCGCAGCGGAGAATGGGGTTGAAAATTCGCAAGCACCAGACCCTGCAGAGCAAAAGCCAGACACTGAATCCCAGAATGTTTACACTACTTCTTACTACATTGGTTTGGAGCTGAACCAGCTTGAGCCAGGTATGATATTCTCTATACCCTTGTTGAGTTCATATTCTAATTTCACTAGGTGCCCCACGGTCTCTGGATATCTCGGCTGATGCTAATATCTTCAAATCGACCTGCACATCGTGGCCCGGCTACTTACAGGATGTCCACGACCTCTCAATTACCCATGTTCGCAAGTAAGTTTTGTAACGGTAAGACGTGGCGCCTTTGATTCTGACTGTTTCTAGCTTTGACTTGCCCGATGATGTCTTCCAACCTGGTGAAGTTCGACCAAAGAAGCCGATGAAAAAAGTCGTCAAGAAGAACGTCGACATTGCTGGCCAGAAACGCAACAACAACGAGTTGGACGTAAGTCAACGGAAGAGAGTGAGGGGGACCTGACTTGGCAAGCCACCGATACTCGAACTCGCCCATCCATATCAGGCGCAATGAAATGTTTAAGATACTAAGGGCCAGACGCACTGATTCTTGATCTCATACAGGAACCGAATCAAGGCCCAGCAAAACGTCAAGTGACTTCCAATGTCGCCAGTGCTACTGCTTCCGCTTGAACGGGAGTGTCAACTCAATCCGACTTCCTCGCTTCGGGGCTGGGCCCCATTTGCAAAATTCACACAGGAATACAATCTGCATGTACAACAGGCAGGTCCTCCGCTCTGTAATATATTGAAGACACCTGTGAATCCGATAAATGAATCTCACCAGTCGAGGCTGTTGCCGCGGTGATTGGCTCGGGACACAAGGTTGGTTATTCTACTTACTCTTCCTTCACATGTTGTTCTCGCAGGTCTGGCGATTCTACTAGAGGTTCTTTCTCCTCGACAAAGACTAAAGAGATCCCCCAAGTTTACTGATTTCACCTGCTTCCCCCATCTTCAAAGTTGGGTTTCCTTTTCGTTGTCACACTATGAATGCCGAAGTAGTCTTGTCTTTTCGGTATGTACTTTCAAACTGAGCCACCTCTCGCTTAGTACTGCTTTCGATCATCTTACCTATAGCTTAGCATAGTCTAATCGAAGATTGTTGGATTGCATAGTGAAAACTGCAATACTATGAATGACCGTATACTCAGGGTTTACCATGGAGTCTATTCCAAGGTATAGTGACTGGAACATGAATCGCCAAAACATGATGGATAACTTCAATAACTACATCATTGCGAAAGGAGCTACAGGATTGTGGTGGTAACAGTGCATGTTCGATGTTATGTTCGTTCTATCTCAATGATCCTTGACCATATAGTACGGAGCACCAAGACGATTGTAAATCTGGAATTCACGAGGTTTGACAAACATAGCCTCCGTTTCCGTAAGATATTCCTTGTAATAGTCCTTTTTTGCTTGATGCTATTTACGGGTTAGTAGACAAGTTTCAGAGATCTATGAAACCCTAAACTCACGGTTAAAAACCATTCTGTCGACGCAGCCCTAACGGATCCAAATGTTAGCATGTCTATCAATTTCGAAGAGCTTTTGGTTATCTCACCAATTTTCAACCCAATGCAGTGTGCCTGGGTCACTGGGAGACTGGTAAACCTCGAAAAAGCGACACTCAGGCTCAGCGATCACAGCATCGTATACGCGCTTGAATAGCTCGAAGAATCTGGGGACATTTGCAGGGTCAATGTGCACCGTGACGTGAAAGCTAGTTCCAGGATCAGAAGAGGTCATTTTTGAAAGTGCGAATGATAGATTGTCAGGTTCGAAGTACTGGTCTCAACTCGGATATAAAGAGTTTGGGACTTGTTCACACAGTGTTGACTATTTAAAACAATTCGCAATTGGGGCCAGAATTTACAATACCACAGAGGTCCCGGAGATAACGGAAACTCGGGCGAGGACTTTCACCATCTAGATGATTGATTTCTAATGGCTATATTGAATGACAAGGCTGACTAGACGCATCAGTCCCATGTAAGCACTAGCACGCTAGTCTGTACACTCGTGGAAGAAACTATCGGTTTCAATTTGCTGTTTATGGTCTACTATTGAATGAAAGACCAGATTTGGTTGAATACAGGTGTATGTTTGAATTTTGTATACACTTTGTCCTTTATGTCGAATATTCGGCTTTATTTCATCATTCTTTGTCTCATAAGAAAAAATCTCGGAATTGCCTGTCATATTGCTTGCACCGCTAAAGCCTGGTATGGTTCTTCCAAAAATACAACTTCTTCATCAGTCAGTTCCACCCCAAGTGTCTCCAATGCAGCTTCAATCCGCTGAATGTTGTTTAGCCCCACAATAGGGCAAGCACCTTTCTTTAACAACCACGCCATCGCAATTGAACTCATCCCACAACCTTTTTCCATAGCCAAAGAATTGACTCGGTCCACAATCACTTCATTCTGACCACTCACAAACCAGCGTTTGGTTTTCTGATCCTGCTCTCCTCTCGATGACTTTTCCTGCCAAGGACGAGCCAGGAGGCCTCGCGCCAGCGGACTCCACGGAATAAGGCCAACACCCTCTGCGTCGCAGAATGGATTCATCTCTCGCTCTTCTTCCCGATATAGCAGGTTGTATAATCCTTGCATACTGACAAATGGTGTCCAGTTATTCATTTTCGCCGTATATTGAAGTCGTGCGAATTCCCAGCAGTGCATACTTGATGCACCCAAGTATCGGACCTTACCCATCTGGACGAGGTCATGAAGTGCTCGCATAATCTCTTCGGGGGAGGTTTCTCGATCTAGTCGATGGAGTTGTAATACGTCGATGTAATCTGAGTTCAGCCGGCGAAGGGAACCGTCCACAGCATCGAAGATATGCTTGCGACTCAAGCCCATCTGATTTACCAAGGGACCGTCATTGATCGCTGGATTGGGACGGGTGTCAGGATCATCCTCGAGAACAGGGTAGTAAAGTTTTGTCATTATAACTACCCTGCTGCGCGGGATGGAATATCTTGTAAGGGCTTTGCCGATGATTGTTTCGGAAGCCCCATTCGAATACGTGTTCGCCGTGTCGAATGTGTTAATTCCAAGGTCATATGCTCGTTTGAGGAGTGGGAGGGACTGTTCTTCATCCAGAACCCAAGGAGAGCCCTCCCAATTTGGGTTTCCGTAGGTCATGCAACCCAGGATTATGCGTGATACCTTCAGCCCGCTATTACCCAGTCTTTGGTACTGCATTTTTGGATACAGGGGCGCAATTGGGTCATCTTGAGGATTCGAATTGGGGTTTGGATGTTTCGGATGCATTTTGAGTTAGAAGTAGTCCCTATGAGTGGTGAATGTCGATCATTTATGGATTTATGGTCTGACATCGGCTGAACGTCGGCAACTTGAGTGAACTCGGTGATCTCTCCGTGTTCGATAACCCTGAAATTAAGAGTGCCGAGAATAGCGGGAGATGAGCCAGGGATTCGAGGAGAGCTCCTCGTTGAATTTTGCTTATTTAGGAAGATTGCAGGAGTGCAGCAACTAGATACTGGTATGCATACTGCACCGCGTTCCAGAATGATATTGGGGTGTTCAAATTGACGTAGTCCTTGTATTTATCTAACTTCCTATAGTTAATAGCTAAGTAGAACCTCATGTCTCATTACTAGATTTCAGCCCGTCGCATTGGATATCATCCCGGGAAAAGTAAATTCTCCAAAGTCTGCAAATAAAAACTCATCCCCTGGGGCTACCAGTGACTCCTCCATGAAAGAGAACGCACCAGGCTGTGAAGCCACTTGTGCATGGAAATTCTGTGCCTGATAGCCGATCGGATCATTGCTGACGTTAGGTGTTGACATGTCCTGCATGCTCTGTCTTTGCAACATTCCTGCACACTCGCGCAGCTTTCGCGTTAGACCAGGCGTCATCCGGCTGATAGGATGATGTTGAATGGAAGGTGTCGTTTCAAAAAGCACCAACACCTTCCTGATTAATTCAAAATCTTGATCAGCCGATATTGACAGCTGCGCATGATAGTTCCTTGTCACTTCCAAGAGGAAGTGACCCGCGAAAGCAATCATTATGTGAAAGTAATGTGGCATTCCCACAAGACTGTGTTGAAGATTGCTCTCATGGAGGATCATTTCGAAAATAGCAACTGCGGCTTCATGAGCCATAGTAGCTGCGGTCAGGAAATGCGATGGTATGGCTTCTCCGTTGAGCCCCTTGAATACTTGATGACCAAGATATAATTTGCCAAAATGATAATGGAGTTGTAGACCACATTTTGGGAAATCCCCAATATACGGATCTGGCTTGAAGAGTGCTGAGAATTTCGTGAACCATCGATCCAATTGACGAGAATAGTGAATGATTTGATTGGAAAGTGATTGCGGTATACGAGCTTCCTGATCAGAGCCCAAGAGCTCACGGACCTGACTCATTATTACCAAAAGAGCCACTTGCGATGTGATACGCACGTCGGAGTCTGTTGTATCCTCTTGGGTTAGAAATGTCTCCCAGCCAAGAGCGATCTCTTTGTCACTTCGCAGAAGAGGATCACGGTTGTGAAGAATTGAAAGATGTTGATCAGATATAAAGATGAGGTACCAAAGTCTAATTCGATCCTTAAGTGCGTTTATCTCAACATGCGTCGATTTGAGAGTGTTATCGGTCGACAACAACCGAGGATCTGTTGGGTTGGCCAGACGGTCAAGCCCACGATGGAGACGCATATCTGCTGCTCGTCGAATTGCATCGCTGGCTAATATCCTGGACGTATCGGAAAGCCAGAATGAGCTTATGCATAAAGCTCTGACATATTCGAGATCATGTTTTTCGAATATGGATCGGGATACCAGCCGTCGAAATTCACGGTTGCAAGCTTCGTATGTCTTTTGTCCATTTGGATCTTGTAGAGAGGAAACTGTGCAGATTGCTGCAAATAATACTGGTGATTTGTTTCTGATTTGCTGTAGATTGTGATAGCCACTGCAAATTCCATAGAGGTATGGATCAAGCCGAGTGAAGTATCGCTCTGCCAATACCTCGGCTACCTCGAAGGTGATGATGCCTTTGGTGACGAGGTCCTGCTGGGATGCATTCTGTTTCTGGCGCGCAGTACTACCAGGCGAGTTATCGGATGATCCAGGACTTCCAAGCTTCGCAATGTCCAAGAAAGTGTCGATGGGAGCTTGTACAGCAGATGGGGTGTCAGGAGGGGATATTTCACACCCATCAAGATCTTCCTGATCTCGTTCAAATTCTTCATTCTGATTATTTTTGGCTTCTTCATTTGTCGAAGGTTCCGTGGATGTGAGCAGTGGTCTTGGCCGAGGGAGGCTGAGATGTTGACATATATTATCTAGAGCTTCATGAATGCCTTGAATATCATTTTGCAATTGCTCAGTATTCCTTTATGTCAATCCACAATTAGCTTCAAACAAGGACAAAGATGAATAAGTGGCAAACATAGAATACTTACTTGACCTCCTCCACTAAAGATTGTAAACTCTTGTTCAACACGCATGACAGACCGCGTCGACGACATCGCGTACAAGGCGGTCCATCTGTCATGTCACATTTTATCTAGAGCTTCATCAGAATGGATCCAATCATGTCTTCCGTAATCAAAATTGCATACCTTCTGTTTCCTGCACGCTCCGCAGGCAGTGATCTTTCGGGTAATCCCCGGCAAAACATCCAACACGCCAGCATCTTTGGTTTCATTGCTGACAAGTGGTTGAGAGCTGGACTCCGGCAAGGTCTCCGAGGCCTCATCGGCCCAATTCCGTTTTCTCTTTGTCATTATTGCATCGAACAGGGCTCCGAGAATGATCGAGATGGGTAAAGGGTGGAAATCAGGAAGGGTAGGGCTCCGGGGAGTACCCCGAGGGGTTTATCTAGGCTTGACAAGGAAACGAAATGCCCACGAGTTGACGAAATGCGAACATAGGATTGGTCAAGATCAGTCTAAGCTAATTCTTTGACCATGGCCTCTTGTGAAGTTAATGTGGTATGGATCAGCCAATACTCCAGACGATTTCCCCACACCGTATAGTCTATTGGGGCAGAAATCCCCGCATCGGTGGAAAAGACTCCGGGGGCGGATTTCTCGGACTGATGCCGTGAGGGAGGAAGGCCGGTAGGCAGCTCAGAACGAGGCTATAAGGCGGGGATGGAGGGGTAGCTTTGTGAATGATTTGGGTCTGGAATACTTTTACGAGGAGAGGCTGGTATCATGACATCTACTATCGCGAATAAAGCAAAGGTTATACCAGCCGGTATTTACGTGCCTGTAATTTCACTATACAAGCCCACCCCACGACAGGAAATCGACTACGATGCATCATACAAAATATTCTCCCATTTAATACGCGGTGGATTAGATGGACTAGTCCTCGCAGGAACCAACGCAGAAGCTGTACTGCTCTCCGCCGAAGAACGAAAGGAGTTGGTCAAAGTTGCGCGCAAAGCTGCCACGGACCTTGGACGTCCTGAATTTCCCATAGTTGCGGGGATCAGTGGACAATCGACGAATGAGTCCATTCGTTTGGCCGAAGATGCGCTGAGCTCTGGTGCTGATTTTGGATTATTGTTGCCGCCAAATTATTGGGCGAAAGCTGTCACAAAAGATGCTCTGCTGGGATTCTACCGGGATGTTGCAGATGCGACTACTCTCCCGATTGTTATTTATAGTGTGAGTACTACTAGCAAAATCCCGAGCTGGTTTTCCCTAGAATTGAATACTAACATTCTATAGTTCCCTACTGTCTGCAATGGCGTAGACATGAATTCCGATACCCTTTCCGAGCTTGCACAGCACCCGAATATAGTTGGCGTGAAATTGACATGTGGGAACGCTGGGAAAGTTACCCGACTCACTCAAGAGTATAGACACGAGCAGTTTGCTGTATATGCTGGTTCCTCTGACTGGCTGCTCCCGTGTTTGATAGGAGGCGGTGGTGGATGTGTCACTGGCATTGCCAATGTCTTCCCAAAATCTGTGGCCAGACTCTATACATTATGGAAGGAGGGAAGAGTCAAGGAAGCACAAGAGCTTCAAGGATTAGTGGCACAAGCTGAGAAGGCTTGCAAGGAAGGGATTGCGCCTACCAAATATGCTGTCGGTCACTTCGCAGGCCCGACGGCTGGTGTGGCTGACCCGAAGGCATTCTGGCCTCGGAAGCCTTATCTTCCTGTAGGTGGAGAGAAGTCTGCATGGGTGGAGCAAGTAATGCAGCACTTGGTTGAGCTGGAGCGAAGTATTCCTGATGCTGTATGAACAACCGATTCCGATTGAGAAGGGTTAGAAATAGAATTCAAGCTTCAAATGCAATCACTTCTCCTCGACTATTGACTTTTACTGTGAATTCACCGGAGATAAAGATATGACAAAAAAAAGCTCAGAAGTACAAGAAGAAAAGTGGCTAACTACTATTACGTTTGAAGGGTCATAACTAATGTACCAGTGATATCTAGAACAATTTTCATTGAGAAAAAGTCTGTCTCCAACATAACATTGACTTTTAATTTATTCTTTGATAGTCATTCCGTGATGAAACAACATAGTGATGGTCATAAAAGGTCTTTGTCAATTGAGAAGCCCATCGCAGGGCATGCAATACTATCTAGATACTCATTCCTATTTACGAGAAGAAATCTTCTCCTAGCTTGACATATTTGATCCTTTGTCGCCAGAAAGTAAAAGCAATATGAATAGTTCCATCTCGCTCAATCAAAATACTCGGGTAAGAAAGCTCGCGATTCAACTTCTTTTCGCTGTTATTGGTCAAGCAATATCCATCTCCTTCCTCGAGGGTCTTCCAATCCCAAGATTTTCCATCATCATCACTCCATGCAACGTTGAGAGGTGCTCTTGGGGCACCCCAAAAGGCTTCTTTCCCATGCTTGCTTGCCTGATTGGCACGAGTATCAGTGCCGTCACTGATATCATCATATAACCCATCCCGGCGACCCAGTGCATCTTCTTTGGAAGAGTGATTATAAACAAGCACGACGCGCCCTGAGGGAAGGACATCAAAGCAAATGCCTGCATTGGGATTTGGGAGAGCCGTTGCCTGTGGCTCGGTCCAGTCAAGTCCATTTGGTGAGGTTGAAAGATAAATATTGTCTGCCCATCGACTTCGGAACAAACCAAGATAACTTCCATCCTTCAATTGCTGGATATTCATATGTACGCAACCGAAGCTGTTAGGTATCTCTTTCTCAGCCCATGTCTTCCCCTCATCTTTTGATACCCGAACGCAAGAGATATCATCACTTCCCAACCACCGCTCACCAGGCTCTGCACGACATTTGAAAATAGGGACCAGCCAAACTCCATCGTCGAGCACAATAACAGGCTGTCGAATGAAGGTACCCGCATCCCCAAATAGAATGGTTGGATCGGACCAGGTAGCCCCGTTATCAACTGATGTCAGTTGCTTGACGATTGCCGAGTCTTGATTTCCGGCATCTTGTGATGTGTACAGCAATCGAATCTCGCCAGTGGATGGGACACGGAAGAGGACGGGATTCTGCTCACTGCGAGTATGGTCGTGAGTCATTTTCAACGCGTCTGTCCAGGTGTTCTTTCCAGATGGAAGACAAGACATATAGATGCAGATATCTGGTCGACCTTCGATACTGCCTCCGAACCAGGCACAGAGAAGATCCCCATTTGGCAGAAGGAGAAGATTCGAGGCATGACATTGTTGGGTGAGGGCAGGAATGTAGGCCTCGGAGTAGCCCGAGCCCTTTTGAGAGCTAGCTCTAAGTGTCGGAAAAAATTCTGGAGCTTCTGTGATGGTTGTAGTTGCCATTGTACCTGGATCTTTCGGTGTGGAGTCTGGAAGGATACAATGGAGCGTGTTGGAGATCGCGGCGTTTAAGAAAAACCATCGAAATGATTATCTTATCGATAAGAGGTGAGTTTCAATGGGGTATATCGCATCACTAGCTCGTGAATAGATTCGGTCTTGCAAACAATCGGCTTGGTCACCGATATTGCAAATGTTGTGCGAAATAACGGAGGCAAAACCGACTCACAAGGTGGCCTGCTCCACTTCCCCACTTCCCCATGGGGTTTTGCATTCGAAATGTACTTTATTTGTGATGAGGAATGGGATACTGACCTATGCCATAGTTTTAGGGTCATTGGGACCTATTTATTACCTTTTTGTTCCCGAAGCCTTTCAGTTAATTCTGATTGCTAATCAATTGAGATTATTGCAACTCAGCGCTTCAGAATACAACGAGGCCAAACGTGAGCTACAATGGCCGGTGGAACTAGCATCTGGATCAGCAGCGAGGCCAAGACTGACCCCAAAGCCATCTTCAATCTTCGGCTTTTGTATCTTCTTGTTGCTGTAGCCTGGGGTGGCTCCTTTTACGGGTTTGATACTGGAAATATTGGGGGCATCCTCACTTTGCCATCTTTCAAAAATGCATTTGGTCTGAATGATGTCTCTCAAGAGGAGCAGGACAATCGGAAGGTTTGTTTTCTTGTATGCCCTAAATATCCGGAGCTTTCTTAATGTTTGTGAAGGGGACAATCGCCTCGATGCTCGCAGCCGGTGGTGCTGTTGGTGCTTTGCTAGCAGCACCGACATCTGACTACTTTGGTCGAAAATGGTCAGTGCTGGGCTGGGGCATGGTATTTGTGCTAGGCGCGGTCATGCAGATGATTGCCGACTACGATGTTCTGCTTGCAGGTCGATTCATTGCCGGCATGGGCGTTGGAGCCTCATCCATGCTCACACCACAATTTCTGGCTGAGAATTCGCCGAAGTCGGTTCGAGGCTCGATGACAGCAACATATAATTTGATGATCGTGACATCGCTCATGCTGGCATTTTGGGTGAATTACGGAGTTTCCAAGTGGACTTTCGAGGGTGTTGAGCACGACGACACCCAGTGGCGTACTGCGATGGGTATCCAGATCATCCCTGGCGCTCTTCTGTGTTTGATGGTTCCATTTGTACCGGAGACTCCTCGATGGTTGATCAATCACGGAAAGTCCGAGAAGGGCCTGAAGAACATTTGCCATCTCAGAAAGCTCCCAGCAGATCACGAGTATGTGCAAACCGAATACCGGGAGATTGAGGCACAAGTAAGACAAGAGCAGGAATCATATGCCGGCCATAATTACTGGGTAGTCTTGAAAGATGTATTTACATCTCGAAGCAATTTCCAGCGCTTCTTCTTGGCTGTAATGCTGTTCCTGTTTCACAAGCTTACAGGCACGGACTCTCTGAATGTAAGTGATGACACTTTTATTCATATCTATTAAAAACGCTAATACAGCTATAGTACTATGCACCTGAGATATTCGCCTTGATCGGTGTGAGTGGCGGATCCTCTAGCTTGCTTACGACTGGTATTTATGGCGTTGTCAAAACAGCAACCAGTCTTTTCTACGTCGGATTTCTTGTTGACCGAGTTGGTCGCCGTCTTCCTCTTCTCGTGGGTGCTTTACTACAAGCTACTGCAATGCTGTATCTTGCCCTATACTTGCGATTTGCAGGGACAAGTACCGATAGTGTTGGTGGAACACCTGCCGGTGGGATTGTTGGAATCGTCTGGATCTACATTTACGCTTTCGGATGGTCCTTCGGACACTCAGTTGCATGTTACGTTGTGGCAGCGGAAATTTTCCCGACCAGAATTGTAAGTTTACCCTTAAATTTTCTGTTGGCCCAAGTGACCGGAGCTAATTAGCCTCTAGCGCTCATTTTGTATGTCGATATGCTTCTTCATCAATTGGATCGTGGACTATGGAATCACAAGAGCAACGCCAAACATGATTACGAACATGGGATGGGGTGTATTCCTGCTTTATGCAATGCTAACATACCTCGGTGTGGTCTTCATCTTTTTTTGTCTACCCGAGATGAAAGGTCGCTCTATCGAGAGTATGGATAATCTCTTCGAAAGACCACTTTGGCTTATGTGGCGACACGCTTATCCAACCGAAGAGGAAAAGGTTAGATCTGATGTTCGAGAGAACATTGTAGCTGACAAACTTGACCATGACCATGATGAGGATGGCAGAAAAGATCGAGTGGAACATGTGGAAACGGCCTGATGAATGGGGGATAGGGTATCGATTGTGTAGTGCTATCACAAATTACTAGTAACTTTCTCCAATGGAATAGTTCCAAAATAATGAACCTCTTGGATATACTTTCATGCTGATCCGGGGTATCTCCGTGCTTTTGATGAGGGGTCGTTGGCTAGGTAGTCTCCTCGGGTTTCTCTCCGGGGGCAGTTCACGACTTGCATACATTCTGCATAATATTAGCCAAACCCGTACGCCAGTGTTTGGATATCATATAAATTAAAATTATTATTCGCGTGTCTGATCGAGATCCATTCTGTAATTTCGACCTTGGAAGATGTCTGGTTCATTGGAAAGCAAAACTTTTACCCTTAACACGGGGGCGAAGATTCCTGCAGTTGGATTTGGCACTTGGAAAGCTGGGCCTGGCGAGGCAGCGGCCGCAGTCAAAGCAGCATTTGAAGCAGGTTATAGACATTTTGTAAGGGACTTCGAATGCCTACTTAAGCTGATTTCTGCCTGCTAATCTCATATTCAGGATTGTGCCCCCCTTTGTATGGTACTTGAACCTTTCAGTGCGGAAGTGAAGCTAATATGGATTTTCAGATGGCAATGAAGCTGAGATCGGTGAAGTTTTCGAAACAACGAAGGTTCCTCGGAATGAATTCTTTGTAACAACAAAACTGTTCGTTTCATAGATCTACTCCAGCCCGCGCACTTCAAGTTATCTCGACTAACTTCATTACTACTCCAGCTGGTCATCAGATCATCGCCGCATAGTCCCGGCTCTTCAAAAATCGCTAGATGACCTGAGACTCGATTATGTGGATCTATATCTAATGCATTGGCCCGTTACTTTACCTATTTCTCCGCCAGAGACGTATGGAAAAGAGGATCGCACTTCCCACGATCCTGACTGGGATTTCACGGACACCTGGCGTGAAATGGAGAAACTTCTTCAAACCGGAAAAGTGCGCGCAATTGGTGTTGCAAATTTCTCAACTGTTAATCTAGAAAAGTTGCTGAAGATCTGCACTGTTGTTCCTGCGGTCAATCAGACTGAGATCCAACCTTTGCTACCGCAGACGAAGCTCAATGCTCTATGCATTGAAAATGGTGTTCATCAGACAGCATTTGGGCCTCTAGGAGGAAGTGGAAGTACTCTCCATGAAGATCCTGTGATTTATTCCATCGCGAAGAAAAGGGGCTGCAGTTCGGGAAATGTCTTGTTGAGCTGGGGAGTGAAAAAAGGCTGGAGTGTCATTCCTAAGAGCACTAATCCTTCACGAATTGCTAGCAACCTGCAGCAAAACTTCACAATGGACGATGATGAGACAGCGATGATCGATGGGCTGGTCACATCCCTTGGAGGCAAGAGATTCAACAGGCCAAACTGGGGGACTACTATATTCCATGATGATCTCGAGGAGAACGTACAATGAACAAGATTGATGTCTCAATCATCCAGTACTTAATTTTAAGTAACTATTCACCGAATGAAATAACAGAATTCAAGTTTCAAAACATTGCTATCAATTGCCATTTCCGGGACACCAATCTGATTATAAATAGACGATATTTTAAATCCGATGGAGCCGAATACAATTCTGCATCACTTAAAAAACTAACCGTCAATTGCAGAGTATTTTGTCTACTATTACCAAGTCTCTTTCATCAACAGAGAAAGGAAATGTCGCACAATATCCTTGTCACCGGCGGGTCCGGATATCTCCGGGGAACGCTTCTCGCTCGATGGAGCAGCGCCAAGCTCCCTACATACCACAAGCTCTATGCTCTTATGCGCAAAGAGGAGCAAAAAGAAGCTGTCAAAGCATATGGCGCAGAGCCACTCACTTTCAATATCAAAGATGATGCCAGTACGAGGGTAGCAATCATCGAAAACAAGATTACCATCGTGTACTATCTAATTGATGATATGACTGCTGATACACAGGTGAAGATCATCGAAGCCCTGGCGGAAGTGAAGAAACAAACTGGAAAAGATGTACACTTTCTGCAGACATCAGGTGCAAAATTGTTCAGTAGTCATGCTGGTATTCAGACAGACACTCCGGTTGCTGATAATGATTCGGGACTTTACGATCTTCAGAAACGATCGCAGGCTCGGTGGGAACCGGTTGGAAAAGCAGTTAACATAAATAATACAAATCATTGGAACTGCGCTTCGGTACGGAGTGAAGAGCCATATCTTCATACCATGTCTTGTTTACGGAAAGGGTGAAGGATTCGGAAACAAAATTTCCATCCAAACAGTCGCTATTGTGAATTGTGCTAAGAAGCTCGGACAAGTATACCGGGCTGATGCTGAAAATTATGTATGTTCTAATCTTCTCATGCACTTGATTCACTCACTAACTTCTCAAGTCTTGGCCTGTCTGCCATGTTGTTGACAATGCAAACTTATATCTGGAAATCATTCGGAACATATTGTCTGGCAAGGAAATAGGCAATGGAAAGAGCGGATACTATCTTGCAGCGAGTGGTACTGTCGCTTGGAATGATATCTACACTGCAATGGCCCGTGACCTTGCTGCGCGTAAAATTGTTCACAGCGACAAGGTCGAACTAGCTGATAACCAGGCTCTGGAAGGAATGGGAGAACCACTAAAGTGCCCGAAAGACATGGTATCGCTATTCCTTGGTGGAAATTGCACTTTACAGGCCAAGCATGGTATTCAAATTGGGTGGAATCCCTGGTATCTACCCAAACAGGCTGTTGAAATGGCAGAGGCGGAGGTTGATCTGATCCTACAAAATTCTTAATTGGAAATTTGTCAGTGCTAGCTCAATGAATTTGTAACATCGATTGTGTACAAAGTTGGTATTTATTTCTCTATTTTTGGACCGTCTCATAGTACTGGGTTCAATGAATCCCGGCTCATGCTAATTGCGATATGGGCACCTTTGACCACCAAAATTTCGTCTCTTCGCCGGCCCATTCATCTTTCACGAATTTAGCCGCAGGTGCAGTAGAACCCCCAATCAACTCTTCATTCCCTTCCCCGAAAATCAGTATATGAGCATTGTCTGGAACATATGGTTTCCATTCAGGTCGTTCCGCATAACGGCCCGAAATGGCATTTGGATCGCCTTTTGTGATGAAACTAGTGACATATGCATGAAGAGTACCAGAAAGCTCTTTCTGGGACTCGGAGATTCCAGTAATGGCGCTATTGTATGTCTCGTAGTACATGTTATCGCCATGGTTCGCACGACCAACAACAGTTCTTGGGAATGCCCAGTTGTAGAGGTATACCGGGACACCCTGGGATGAAGCGAAATGAGCTGTCTGACGCACAGGTGCTACGTAAGCATAATGCCCATACGCAGCCTCAATTCGCTTATATTGTGGTCCGAGTCCATATCCATCTCTTTCCTCGACGTATGGTGAGTCCAGGTTAGAACTAGGGTCTGGGTAAAGACTGTCAATAGTATCCAGGTCGTTTTCTGATAGCTCAGGGAGAAGGTCCTGCCAAAATCTTCGGAACCCTTCCGGACTGGACAATTTCTTGTCCACGTACATAGTTCCTTCGTTGCTATTGAATCCTGTCATAATGGGCACCTTATTCCAGAGCAAAGAGTTCCAGGCGTCCAATGGTTTGCGCGGGATGATATCTTCGTCAATGACAGGCTGGAAGGCCCACCTGAGGGACGGGTTGTATTTATCAAATACCCTTGTCTGAGCATCGGTGACAGTTGAGCTTGGTAGTGAGCGCAGAAAAGGGAAAATTTCAGATTCATGGAGGTCTGGTGGGCAGCCAACCTCTCGAAGGTAGTCCTGGAACTGTTGTTCATGGACTTTCGCATCGTAAGGACGGACCGCTCGAGATGTTGGAGATCCAGACTCTAGGATCACACGATGAAATAGGGGTGAAGATTCTTTCTTATAATTCAGTAAATGGTGACCAATCTGTTCATGTCCATTAGCAGCCGTGAATCCTGGATACTCAAACTAACTCACTGAATGGGCACCAGCTGAGAGCCCGAAAAGAGTGACATTTCCTGGGTCACCACCAAAAGCCTGAATATTCTCTTGCACCCATTCAAACAATCTAACTTGATCACGAAGACCAAGGTTCAAAACGCCTTCTTTCTTAGTCAAGGACGATGGCAAAAATCCCAATGCTCCAACACGATACCCGAAACTGACTCCAATGAACGGTTCCTCCGACCAGGCGACCAGAGAGCCAGTATCATGCATTGAAGCAGCGCCTCGATTGAAAGCGCCCCCATGGATATAGATAGCGACAGGTAGGTTATGATTATCACGAGTCCCAGCGGGTCGGAAAATGTTCACAGTCAGGCAATCTTCACTCTGCTCCAACTTTGGACCACCAGCCAGTAATGCTTTTCCGGGTGCTGCTGGCCCAAATCTAGTGGCGTCAATGCTTTGCGTCGAGGCGGGAACTCTCTCGGCGGGCTTGAATCGTCTTTCGCCGACAGGTGGGAGAGCATAGGGCACGCCCAGGAACGCCTCGACGGATTGAGGGCCTGTCTCCTCACGGATGGTTCCAATTAGGTTGCCCTGGGTAAGGGTGACGATAGGTTGATCGGGCGAGCTGTTCATTATGATTCGCTTCGTCTGGGTATAGTTTGATATCCGGGCTGTCACAGGAGCATGCGAAAAGGAAGTTATAGAAAGGAGCGCTTTTCTCTCCGGCAAGTAGCTCCGTGCGGGGGAGATAGACATAAGTGGAGACTGATGTTTATCACGCGATGGAATGAAAGATAGGAGTGCTGACAGTCGTTTACTTTATCTTGTGGGGCTTTTCTAAACCGAGTATCAATGATACTGACCAGGTTTAGAAGGTCGAAGAGAGCCGTGGCGTTGGAACTCTGAACTATAAAGTCATAACCAGAGTTGAGAAAGTTAGTGTATGAATCGCAATTAACAGAACTGTGTCTTGTTATGCCGTATTATCTGATTCTATTAGAAAGTGATGAAAGAGTACATTGGCTTAGTTCTTTTGTCTTGAGACAATGTTGTTTGTTATCAGGATGTGCAGTTAGATCAACCGACTCAAGTACTTGTATACGGCGGCGTACTCGAATAGGTGCAGCTCCTCAATTGCTCTTCAAACTAAGTTGCCTTCTATTCCTGGTTTAGAGCATAGATACGTGGATGTTTCGGATTACTCGCTATCAATGGCCGGAGATCAACTAGCTCGGCCAGAGTCCGGATGAATAGAGTACTCCGCATCGCAGATCTGAGCTAAAAGATTGGGGTTTTGCTGGGCACAGATAACACTGTATTGGCCCTCTTCACTTTAAAGGATTGTTGGGGTAAACAATCCCCTTCATTGATTCCGTATTTCACTTCATATGCTTACTATCACTCTGCTACAACGGATGCAATCTCAATAATGGCTGGAATTGCGAAAAGGCCAGTCGTCGACAATGACTGTCCTGAAAAGGATATTCAGGCCGGTACATTCACTGATCTTGATGAGGGAGAGCTGTTCCTCCACGAGCATGGATTCTCGCAAGAAGCACTAAGGACGATGCTTGACGATGAACCTCGCAACAAAGCTGTAGTTCGCAGAGTCGACCTCATTCTCTTACCTCTTCTCGCCGGCACGTATACTCTGCAATACATAGACAAGTCGGCATTGGCCTACTCTGCCGTCTTTGATCTTCTAGAATCAACGAATATGTCCAGCGATCAATACAGCTGGCTGGCTAGTATTTTTTACTTCGCGTATCTTGTCGCCGAATACCCTTGGAATATTCTCGCCCAGAGGACAAGACTGGGGAAAGTTGTATCGGGAAATATCGTGGCATGGGGTTCAATGCTTATGATCACTGCTGCTTGTTCCTCCTTCAATGGTATGGCTGTCTGTCGTTTCTTACTCGGAATATTTGAGGCACCTATCACGCCTTGCTTTATGATGATTGTTGGTATGTGGTATACACGATCTCAGCAGCCATTTCGCGCAGGTGTCTTTTATAGTTGCAATGGAGTCGGCGCGATGATCGGCAGTCTTTTGACATTTGGAATTGGTCAAATCAAGTCCATTGCAGTGTGGAGAGCCATTTACCTTATTCTCGGCGGAATTACAATCTGCTGGGGTCTTCTCATGCTCTTTTTCCTTCCGGACGATATCATTTCAGCGAAGCGTTTCAAACTAGAGGAGAAGGCCCTCTTAATCGCTCGCAGTCGTCTAGGTCGTACTGGTGTCATGAACCATCATATCAAATGGTATCAGATTCGCGAGGCACTTGTAGATCCCCAAGTGTGGATATTATTCTTCTTCACCCTCCTCAACGAGACGATCAATGGCGGATATGCAAATTTCGGCAAGCTGATCATCAAAGGGTTAACCAAGGATCCGTTGACTACTGTGGCACTTGGGATCCCTCAAGGTGCATTTCAAGTGTTCTGGATCTTGACGGGGACATTTCTTGCGTCGCGGATCCGCAATATGCGGACTATCGTCATGGCTATATACCTGACACCAACAATTATAGGAGTCTGTCTGATGTGGAAGTTGCCGCATGAAAGCCACAAAGTTGGTATTCTATTCAGCTACTATATCTTAGGAGCTTATGTTTGCTCGTTGGTACTTGCGTTGCAAATGCCAGCTACTAATCTTGGTGGCTATACGAAACGTAACACGGGTGTTGCTTTGGTCTTCCTGGCCTATTGTGCAGGAAATATTATTGGTCCTCATGCATTTCTTGCAAGTGAAGCTCCTCTGTATCAAACAGGGTGCAAAGTGATTCTGGCTTGCTCTTCGTCTCAGGTTGCTTTGGCACTGGGTCTTCGTTTATTGCTCATTTATCGCAACAAGAAGAGAGACGCGGCAGCTGGCAATGAGGGTGGCGAAGGTATGGCGGTGGGTGATGAATTGGCTGACCTTACAGATTTCGAGGTGAGTTGCGACTGGATATATGAAGTGAAATTATTCTAATCTGTTCTTAGAACCCTAATTTCCGCTACGTACTATGAGTGTATTCCGACTGGGAATTGGAGATAGTATCCTTCTATATCGACAAGAAGACACCGTACACAGTGTATATGATTATGATGTGGTCTGAATTCTGGGACATTCACTTGACTAAGATTCCCTAATTTTTGCTTTCTGTTCTTGTAGTCGAGTAACTCACTGGCACGCACTTGCAGCCATGACCTCACATGGGATTGGACTTTGAACCCAATACCAGGAGTATGTATTGATTTGGAAGAAGTTCAATATCTTGTCCCAATAGCCTTAACATTGACAATTGGGGATAACTGCCAAGCACTGAATAAGCTGCACGGAAGGCCAATAGCTCCTAAGCTCTGCACAAAACAAGACTACGTACTACTAGATGACCTTACGAGAAAGATATTGAAACAAAGGAAACCGAGCCTGTTCGTGAAGAAAATGGAGACAAACTATTGTACATCATATTTGAGGGATGGACAAGCCGCGAAAAAAGAAAAGTTCTAAGGGTAGTCTCTATTATCCTCCGGCATCTTAACAAGGCGAGTTCTCTATTTGGAGATCTCAACACCACCAGTGGCACCCAGGATGCGCTTGATGTCACCGTAGATGGCGAACTGACCGGCAGTGATACCACCGACCATGAAAAGACGGGCACCAATACCGGAGTAGGAGCCACGGATACCGAGCTCCTTACCGATCTTGATGAGACGGGAGACAGTGCCCTCTCCGGGGAGACCCTGGGTCTTGTTGATCTTGGAGAGCATGGTGTCGGCGGGCTGGGAGATGATGGCGGCGGCGAGACCGGCGATAAGACCGGAGCCCAGGTTGACAGCGGTCTGGCCACCGGTGGAGAGGGAGTTCTTGTCAACGGACTTGTAGATGGCCTCAGAGACCTTCTCGAAGACGACGAACTTGGCCATGGTGTAGGGAACCCTGCGAGAAAAAAAAACATCGGTCAGCATGCTATGTGGACGGGATATAAAAGATTTATCGTTCGTCAACTTACTGCTTGAACAGGATGGGGCCGAATCCGGAGTAGAAGGCACCGATACCCTCCTCCTTGGCGATACGGCTGAAACCACCCATCAGGCCGTTGGCGAAGGTAGGCTGAGAGACGAGACGGATACGGGTAGCCTCAAGAGGGCACAGGGCAATGTCGGCCATGAACTCAGCGGCGGCGGAGGAGGCGAGGTAGACAGCGGTACGGTTGTTGGCAGCGGTCTCGTAGCCGAGCTGGTTGATAGCCTGCTGCTTGAAGAACTCGTAACCACCGAACTTGAAGGCACCCTGGAGGAAGTAACCAGCAGCGGTAGGACCGAAACCAGTCAGGAGAGCGCCAGCACCCTCCTTCTGGATGACCTGACGGAAACCACCGATCATACCACGGTTGTAGGTGGCAGGGTCAAGCTGGATACGGGTCTTGACGCTATATTTTGATGGAAGACGCGGTCAGCGAACATGTTCCCTCTCTCTCTTCAAATTGCGTGCGACTCGGAGCTGGCGCAATTCTTCATCGTAAGGGTTTTCGCGTCGAGGGCATTCAACTTACACATCGAGGGGAGTGGCAGCACCGTGGGTGACGGAGCAGCAGACAGCGCCAGCGAAAGCGAAGCTATAAATTTCGGAGGATGGTTAGTCAAAGGTCGATGGAAGATATGACATATATCGAATCTTATATGCGATGGCGATCGAGGGAAACCGCGTCAAAAAGCGGCGAAGACGAAACTAACCGAGCATAAAGGTCGATGCCCTTGGGCGAGTCCTGCTTAGCGGCGGGAGCGGCCATTGTGAATTGAGTGGAGGGTGATTTGGGGAGAGGTGAAGAATTGGGTTAGAGGGGAGATTTCAAGAAGTGGAAGAGGAAAGGAGAAAAAGATTTGAAGGCAGGGATGGGTCTCGGAGGCTGGGCTCGGGCCAATCCGGAGCCATCGGCTCAGCACGGCTGACTGACCCTCCGACTTATCGCCCGGTCAACGGTGGAGATCTTTTTGTTCAGTGATTAACGCGGTCAGTTGGCATTTAAAATAAGTTCACTTGATTGTTTAATTCTGGCCAAATATTTCTTGAATTATTCCCAGTTTTTCCTCACTTATTTAAAGCTGAACTGAGCTTTTTATTGTGGTCTGAAAATTTCGATCGGCTTGGTTGCCGGTGAACACCGAGTGAGTCCCGTGAGGCGCACCGAGCGCAACAGCGAAAAGCACCCATTATTTGTCTCTTTATTTAGAGGTAAGTAAGCCTCAAATTTATATAGAGCACTATACTAGAATAATACTACAAGAGAAAGATCGATAACAGAAGATGATTAAATAAGAGATAATTAATTTAGAATAAATGATCAACAAGATAGACATCAAGTCTCTATAAGCTACTTTGACTACTGATAATATCAGTGGTAGTGACGGTTCCCAAGCCGGTCGAATGGCTTCAATTTCTCCTACGTCACAAGTGGACACTTGGCGGCAACAATGAAATGGGGAACAACTTGAACTTCAAGTTTTGGTGGCAACGATTGCTGGTGTTCTCGCTGGAGCCACTTAAGTCATTTTCCACAAATCAGAGTCTCTAGATGGACCCAGAACTACCTCTCAAGGTACTCTGATTGGTTATGAGAGCCCCGGAACGCAGGATTTGGTTAGTCGGGATATTTAATCTACTGGTACACCACAACGGCATCTAGAAGTTGGCTCCTGTGTATAATCTTCCAGGTATAAGACTACGAGCATCCAAGAGTACGCCGTGACTTTTGCGGCTGTAAAATAAGCAAATAATACCCGCTTCATTCTTATCTCGAGTACAAATACGCTAGGAGGCACTGCAATTGATAAAGAGTAGAGATCAGAAGTACATACAAATATCTACTCCGTTATTGAGGTACCGTGTCACCAAGTATCACAATTGTAGAGTTTTGTCGTGCCCGAGAAAGGCCATTCTTAGTGACATTGTCTTAAAGCTTTGACAGTTTCGTCGAATTGTTGAATGTTGCAGCTTTTCTGAGTGGTTGATGATAAGAATGTCCACTACGACTGGGCCCATAGTTTCTTATACTATCTTTTAAATTCGCGTGACAGTGTAAGTGCCTCGAATTCTCACCCAACAACTTCATCTTCCCGACATTAAGATTGCGATCATTTATTTGACAAACTCCTCGAGGAAACGAATCCGAACTGAAGCTGACCAATTGTTGAAGCGTCTTTCATACTTGCATACCCGCCTCCGTAGATCGTACAACAGTGTCAGTGTTACTTTGGGCTATTCTTGGGCTCCGCATCTCCACATCTCCAGACCTCAAGTCTACATTCAGTCAACCGATGCTTTTTTCTAAGCAAGTGTTGATCTATTTCCTTGCAATTAAGGACTGCGAACGCGGCCGACGCATTCTGATTTACCTGTGGTTCATAGGGTACGTGGTAATCGGCCAGATGTCATCCTTGTTGAGCTGTTGCTTGAAACCGCGCAGGAAGACAGAGGAATGGAAGGAACTCAAAGGTCAGACCATAAATTTATATTGGTATAATTCATTTGTGATGATCTCTCATTTCATCATTGCTAGACACGACCGAAAACTCGGAGAAAGTATTGGAATGGTCCCTTCCCTCAAACGCTATCATGCTTCAGGGCTTCGAATGGCACGTGCCCGCCGACCAACGCCATTGGAAGCGTCTGCGGATGGCCCTTCCAAATCTTAAAGATCTTGGTGTTGACAATATCTGGATTCCCCCTGCCTGCAAAGGAATGGAATCTACCGGCACCGGATACGATGTTTACGACCTCTATGACGTTGGTGAATTCGATCAAAAAGGGTCCAGAGCGACACGCTGGGGACCGAAAGAGGATTTGCAAGAGCTTGTATGGTCCGCAAAAGACTTTGGAATCGGAATTATCTGGGATACAGTCTTGAATCATAAAGCAGGGGCTGATTTTACTGAGAAATTTTCGGCCGTGAAAGTCGATTCCAGAAGTAAGTATTCTGTTTCTCGAGTTCAAACTGTCTTGTTAGAAGATAACTCACTCCAGACAGACAGGAATATTGAAATAGAAAAGCCAGAGGATATTACGGCCTGGGTGGGATTTGATTTTCCAGGTCGCGGGGGGAAGTACAGCTCCATGAGATATCGCCATCAACATTTCAATGGGGTGGACTGGGATGAATCCCGAAGCCAGAATGCCATATATAAGGTCTCCGATCCGCAAAAGAAATGGTCTTCCAATGTCAGTGACGAACATGGTAATTATGATTATTTGATGTTTGCCAATCTAGACCAAGATCACCCTGAGGTACGCGCAGACCTTTTTAAGTGGGCGGAATGGATTGGATCCGAATTTTCTCTCAGCGGCATGAGAATCGACGCAGCGAAACATTACTCTGCCTCATTTCAAAGAGATCTCGTGAATCACTTGCGGAAGACAGTCGGTGCAAACTATCTTTTCGTAAGTGAGTATTGGAGAGGCGAAGTGGGATATCTTCTCGAATATCTCAAAATTCTGAAAGGTAGTGTTTCACTATTTGATGTACCGCTGCTCGGTCGAATCTCGGAAACTTCGCAGACGGAGTGTGGTGATTTGCGAAAGATATTCAAAGGAACACTAGTGGAGCAGAGTCCGGACCACGCGGTGGTAAGAAGCATGCGATCGTATCCGGGAATTTGCTGTTGCTGATATCATATCAGACATTTTTAGGAAACCATGATACAGTGAGTGGCTACAAATCACTTTTATGATACAGGACTAACATTTCGAAGCAACTTGGACAATCATTAGAGGTATAGTAATGATATCGTTTTGGCTTGATTGGGAATTATCTTTGCTGAATTATTATCAGACAAATGTCGTACCATTCTTCAAACCAATTGCATATGCTTTGATCCTCCTAAGAGCCCAAGGACATCCATGCGTTTTCTATGGTGACTTATACGGACTTCAAGATGGTCAGATTTCTTCAAAAGCTCCGCCCTGTCAGAGGATTCTTCCAGTATTGATGCGGGCGAGGAAGCTATATGCGTACGGGGAACAACGTGACTACTTTAATAAAAGGAACTGCATCGGTGAGTCTAATGCCTCATTATTATCTTACGGCCTCTGACTGTCCGTAGGTTTCGTGCGCTATGGTAATATGAGCTACCCATTCGGTCTTGCCTGTGTCATCAGCAATTCCTCCAGAAGCTATAAGAGAATGTACGTGGGGAAGACACATGAGGGAGAAGAATGGACAGATATACTTAATCGGTGTGTTAGTACTGTTATAATCGATAGTCGTGGATATGGGGTATTCCCAGTAGCCGCGAAAAGTGTCAGTGTATGGGTGAACGACAGGGCTTGGGGAAGAAATAATCTTGCTCGGTCGTTGTGAGTATTGATTTGCTCCCTTGAAGTATATCTAATAATTGAGGCTAAAACCAAGTTTTGGACGACAGTGACAGCGATATTTATCGATATTAATACAGTCAATACACAAGCTGATGATTTAAACTACCGAAGATCATCTTCGGTAGTTCATGATGTGAGGATAGCTCTGAATGCTAAGGTATGCAGCCGATCTGTATATAAAAGTTCCAGCTGCATCGTGATTTTTTATGATAAGTATCCAGTCACTTGAATCGGTAATTGAAAGGAGAACGAACGGATTTTGTACAGGTATCAGCGTGATTCAAGCCCATGGCGTTTACTTTTCACAATGGCAGCTTTCCGACGATGACTTCCGCAAGCTTGAACTCACGATACACGAAGTGATTTCTTAATGGGGCCAAACGGCCAAAGCATCTGAGTCTACCTGCGTGGAGCAACAATTCCAAAGCATTTTTATTCGAGACGGTTAATAGCGTCAAATGCAAATGTCGCGAAAACAGAATTCATCAATAGTCATTGGCAATGAGTATATAGTACTTTCTAAGACCCAGTATAGACTTTAAAACTCTTAAACTCCCAGTAGGCATCTTCAAAAGCCAGCCCGTTTTCCGCTGCATATTTTGTGCAAGTTTCTGGGCACTGGTAAAGTCTCTTATAATATGAATTTGCACCGGCAAGGTCACCACAGATATCAATATTTGCAATGATACTCTGATTCCTGAAATGCGAACTTATATCACAGTCTGTGCTCGGAAAATCTGCCAAAGCTTTACCCCATGACGATGGATCTGGCGAGCTGCTTGAGTTAGAGATGTCGGATGGGATTTCTTCGCGCGAAAACATCCATATTCGGATACCGGCGTCACGTAACTCCATGGCGTATACCTTTGAGCATGCAGTTAGTATCGTGAATGACATTTAGTTCAAGGCAAGGCTCATATAATTCTTACCCCTCCGCCATTTTCATTGAAAGCTTCACCATAGGTTGCCTTTGCGCCCTCAACTCCACAGCCGGCATTGTCATTGGCAGTATTCAGACAATTGGTGTACTGCGCATCTCCAGTTTCTTTTCTTCGAACCTTCATTTTGCAGCCGCTGCTTGTATGTAATGTCATCGAATTTCCGTTTGTACCGTTGTTATTTGATTCAATCACATCAATTTCTCCATTTTCAGGCCAATTATTTAGATCTGTCAGCCATAGCGCCGGCCACGTCGCACATCCATAAGGCGTGTGGGTCACATCAAAAATGAATAACCCAGAGTCGTAAGTATTTGTTGATGTAATGCGAACAGATCTGCGTCCTTCCGTCTGATTCTGTGTATTTGTATCCACTCTGATGACAGCAGATGTTTCAGACGCATATGTTAAATTCATGTCAGCTGCAGCCTGCGAGTCCACATATTGCACAAATCCATTGGTAGGATCGCTGGTAGCATATTCAAAGTTGTTGAAGAAAGATGTCCCCGAAAATGTATCCTTGAGGGTATAGTTCAATTGCGAGTAATTTGGATATGCTGCTGCCTTGGTTCCCTCGACCGCTCCCACCACCACGGCTATTATAACAACCACAATACAGGCTGCTACAATCAATTTTTTTCGAAGCGACCAGTCTCGAACATCATACCATGGTCTGTCGGTTTGCAGTCTTGTACCAGCAACCTCGGAATAGCGGGGCGGCTCTTGTGTTGGATAGCTATATGGGATGCGACTAGGGTCGTTGAATCCAGGGTATTGGGATGTAGCATGTCCATAGCGACTAAAGTCATTGCCAGGGACCGGATATATTGTAGTAGTATCTGGAGGTCGCATGATACTGTCAATCCGAAGAGATCGAGCTTTCTATTATGGAATGGGTGTTGGAAAAGAGAAAAGAAAAAGGACTACACGTTGGGACTCTCATATCAGGCCTTGCCGATGATTTTGGTTGGAGGACAATGTTAAAAGTCTCCACCACAAATAAATACAGCGCATATGTACAGTATTGCATTACTGGCTGATGGCGTTTGTCGAATGATAGAACCTGCCTGTCGCCGCGTAATACCATGTGCCAAGAGCCCCCACATTGAAGATACAGTATTCATATTTACTCCAGCTTCTTCGATACACAATGCTGCAGTACTGTACATAGTACGTCTCTGAAAGTGTGAGGCACGTTCGCTATAGTTTAATGCTATTTTTGGAAATCATCTTTTTCAAAGTACTCCCGCCGTCCGGCTTTGGCATACGCATTGCCAACTTCAATCAGGTAGGAGTCCCTAAAACTCTTAATTTAATATACGTAGAAATTATTCCTGGGTGTTGAGCGACCTTGTACCGAGCATTATATGAGTATTTATGCTTGAATGGGGAAAATGGCTGTACAATGAAGTGCTGCAGGGTTTTTATTCCGCCACGCAGCTGACGCGTAATTCCGCAGAACTAGACCCCTGGCGGTTAGTACATACATATACAGCAGAATCGACACTTAAGATAACAACATCAGCCTTTCTCTTGCCATCATCAAATCCAAGAAAAAGAATTGATTCTGTACATCACGAAAATCTGGAGCGAGAAATGTAGTCTCGATTCTTCTGTGTGTATTGTCGCTCGGTTTAGCTGGGACTTTATGATCTGCACATTGACGTCATTGGAGTCAACGCATATCTACTTGTAAAATGCTTCCAAGTGAACCACGATACAGAGGAATTACAGAGCAGTTGTTCATGATCAACCGTATGGAATTCAGGGTTCGCGGTCAAAATACCTATATTGTAAATTAGTCGTCAGTTGTTCTAGCTCACCTGTATAGCTCGAATACATTTTTAGCAACATTGCAGCCCCGATTCCTGCGACTATGGTAATCTAAGTTATTGCCAAGTTATGCATGGGCATACATAACTCCCTAATGTCCCCTGAAGCGGCCGTGAATATATTTTGTCGATCTGATTGTCGAAAATTGCAACAAGAGCAAATTATAACCGGACAGCCTTCTGAATTTGCTGCTGTATTGGATCTTAGTGCCAAGATATACTCTCTTCCTCCACTTAATTTTCGCCCATTCCAATTGAAAGAGATCTTTTTATTTGCGCTGCTATCATCACTAAACAGTGAAGCCAAGTACCTATACGTCAAACATCACGTGACCACCAACAACAACGCCGAACAAGAAGCCATTCGTCGGCATTGGATTTTTCTAAATTTTCTTCTGTCTTTGCAAATAATCCTCAGTCCAAAATTTCATCCATTCAGAATTGGCCACAGCGGCGAGTTGGCTAGCAAATCAACATTTTTCTCTGAAGTCTTCTAGAACATGTTGGAGTCCGTTCTCGGGCGGTCAGCTCCAATCGGCCAGAAGTCCGACGACATTCGGGACGCTTCCGGCTTGACATGAGGAATTTAACAACCCCCTGGCAAACAAAATTCACCCGCAAACAAACAGAAAATCATAAGATTCTTGTCCAAAATTGGACGCTTGAACAGAAGAGCAACATCGTCACTAAGCTGAGCCAGCCTTGGTCGGTGCGGGAGCCGGTCAACATCCATAATGCCGATTGTTATTGTTGACAGGTGGAGTCGCATTCGGTTGACGGGCCCGATGATATGAGTCAAACCCACCACAAAGCGGAATACCCCGTACGTCCTCGGTGGTTCTGATGAGCCCCTCCAGGTTCTTCCCCGCGCCAAGGGCTCTGGTGATTGCTAAGATTTGTTAAAAATTTGGGTCTCGGGGACTGTTTGACACCACTGATCATGAGAACAGACAGTTCAGCCTTTAGACCATTCTGGAGCGTTAATCCTTGATAACTATGCATGGGAGAGCCTTCAATAGAAACCAGGCGGTCGTTGGGTTGATCTGCATAGCATTGGTTCTTTTTCACCCCGAAATTGACTGCCCAAAGACCGAGATGCATGCGGTCGAGGTATCTATAGAATTCCCTCTTACGGATTGAAGGATTGCCCTTTGCCTCACCATGAAATTCCATGTCTATTCGCTCAAGATGATGAAAACAATACTGCATAGACTCAAGGTTGCCACCTGGAAATCTCTTGAATCTTGGCTCATGCTCTAAAATACAGTGTTTCTTAGAAGCCGTCTTAACCGAGAAAAGGCTAATGATCTGTCTGATCAACACGCCTCGTTACCTTATTGGAGCTCATTAGTGTGTCCAGAACAATCACACACAGACGAATTTGCCGTGCATAGGGCGTAGAACGTGAAAGAGTGGCACAGATGAGTGGATCTCGAGCCACAAAAACATCGAGTTTTTACTTCGAATTTGCACTTGCAAAGTGGATTCAGGACCCTGTGAGAGTGGGGCCGGAAGCGCTTTCCCAAATGCTCGATACTACTTCGATCTCTTTTATAAACTCCCGTTCCCACCATTTGATCATCCACTATCAAATCCTGGCTGACGGAGTGGTTGTCCCAATTTGGTCATAATGTCAGATCATTTTCCCACAGAAGAGAACCTTCAAAAGGTTATGTCCGCTACAGGTACTAAGACACTATCTTAGCTCTATACAATTTTTTTATTTGTGTTCTAATATTGATATTCCCAGATGGCGTAGCGATTTCTCCCCATGAGTCACAAGATTCGAATGGAAATTCTTCTGACCAAGAATCGGAAGTCACCCATGAGCCAATTCAAGAACGATATGATAACCCATCATATTCTCGGTTTCGTCGAGTGGCCTCGAAAACCATCGTCTCGTTTGGTCCCAATGACCCGGAGAACCCTGTGAACTGGCGAAAGGTAATATTCAAGCACCGGAAATGCCATCACAAACTAATGCATTACAGGCAAGGAAGTTCCTGGTCTTAGGCTCTGGTGTCATGCAAGTAATGAACAGCACCATTGGATCCAGTATTTGCTCCAACGCTATCCCACAAATCGCAAAGGAATTCGATATACACAACCAGCAAGTCCTTGTCTTACCGATCTCTATCTTCCTAGTCGGCTATATCCTGGGTCCCTTGCTATGGGGTCCTAGCTCGGAATATTTTGGACGCAAGAAGCCACTGCTTGTTGCGTATTGTGGATTTGCAATTTTCACTTTGGCATGTGCAGTAGCCGACTCTTTCGCATCGTTATTGGTATTTCGACTTCTCAATGGCATGATGGCATCGGCACCTATTGCTACTGTGGGCGGGCTATTCGCCGATGTTCACGATGACCCCACTCGTCGTGGTCGTTTGATGGCTTATTTCATGGCTTGCACAACCTGTGGACCAATTATGGGGCCATGGATATCTGGCTTTGTCGCCGTCGTCAGTTGGCGGTGGTGCTTCTGGATAGGCTTGATCTGCACTGGCGTGTCAATGCCCTTGGTGATATTCATGCCAGAGACATATGGCCCCGTTGTACTAAAGCACCGAGCCCAGAAAATCAGAAAGGACACGGGAAATTCAAGTATCATATCGCCTTTGGAAATGGAAAGCCGCAATCTTCGCCAGAAAATTATCACGACAATTTCACGACCTTTCCGCATGATCATTCACGAGTCGATTGTCTCATTGACATCTTTGTATCTTGCTCTTGCATATGCAATTTTCTACCTCTATTTCGAGGCGTATCCCATCATCTTCCAAGGTGAGTAGAGTTGAATGCTACCTTCTGTAGCTGATGAATAGAATACTAATGCAAATCCTTAAGGCATTTACGGAATGAATGCTGGTGTTTCTGGCTTGATGTTTCTACCCAGTGAGTGCAGGTCTAATCCAAGTTTGAACGATCGATCTTTTCTCGCTAACCCATATCTTGTAGTTGGCGTTGGTGCAGCACTTGCGTGCGCTGTGTTCTTGTGGTACGACGGATATCTCGCTCGTGCCAAAGCCCGCAATGCAAGCTGGGCACATATCGAGGAATACCGGCGGCTCCCTCTTGCTTGCATCGGAGGTCCGCTCTATGTGGTTTCTCTTTTCTGGGTAGGGTGGACGGCCTCGGAAGATATTCATTGGGTCGTCCCTTTCCTTTCAGGTATCCCATTTGGAGCTGGCTATCTTTTGATTTTCATGGCTATGCTCAATTATCTCACCGATGCCTATGAAACCTTGTCAGCAAGTGCCCAGTCAGCTGCTAGCTGTACCCGAAGCATTTTTGGGGCTGTTCTGCCACTTGCCGCGAAGCCGATGTTCGATCGACTGGGTGTCCATTGGGCATGCAGTCTCATCGCATTTCTCAGTCTAGGCGTTTCCGTCATTCCATTTGCCTTCATTCGCTATGGCGATCGCATCAGAAATAACAGCAAATTCTGCCAGGAGCTGAAGCGTATCAAGGAGGCAGAGAGACTGGAATTGGAGAAGGAGGAAAGAGGAGAAGAATCCAACCCTCTTGAGCCCGTGCAATCAGCCGCTACAGGGCATCTTTCCAGGATTGAAACTGCTCGAAGCCACGCAGAAAAGGCCTCAATTATTTGTGGCTAATTTGACGCTGCGTTGCTGACTTGAATCCATGACCTTATGACCCAGCCTTTCTAGCCAAATCGATGCTCCCTTTGGCTAGACAGGTTCGAAAAGTTTTTGCCTTGTCTTTTGCTTCAAAGCGATATTTATATGGCATTTTATTATCCACAACCTGTCTTAATTCTAATATATATACTAACAAGCTCAAGTTGATCACGTCATTATGCATACTATGCACAATAAGATTCTTAATTTCATTTCAATCTCCTGCTTTATATTATTTCCGAGCCCCATCCCAGAAAGTAGTGAAATGCCTCGGAGGTTTCGACAGAGTGATCGGTGGCACTGCATTGGCGTCATAACTAGCCTCAAACCGAGTTAGTCTTAATGAAAAGGATATGTTGACAAAGACTTTTTGTTCTCAAGGAAGTAAACCAGTGCAATAAGCGTTTACTCCCTTTTCAGGCCAACCTTGCCAGCCTTTCGCAAGCCCCATGCCCCGATTCCAGAAGCAGCAATCATCAAGCCGAAACAAGCCCAGAAAACAGCTCTATATCCAACCATAAGAGCATCGGGAGAAGCCTTATCAGCATACGAAGAGCTCTGGGTGACTCCGGCTGAGATGATCGCGAAAATGGTCAATCCGATAGAAGTACCGAATTGCGCGATAGTGTTGAATACGGCCCCTGCAAGCCCTTGTGTTTTGGGGCTGAAGGAATCGGCGATGATAAGATTTGCGACTGTGAAAATGACTGACGAGAGCGACTGTTAGCAATTTACAATATCTGCTAGAATTCGATTCCATTACCATCTGCAGAAAGAGGGCCTAGAAGCACCGCCCAGAAAGCACAATACCACCAGGACCACTTTGGATCGATGATGGCTAGCAATAAGGGCGAACCGGCACTCAAAACCGTGGTAACAAGCACAAGCCAGTTGGCACGAAGACGATGTACAAGAAGACCAGTCGCAAGGTTTAGAATGATACCAATAACAACATTCGGCAGGAAACGAATAGCGGCCTCAAGGGCAGACAGATGCTGAACTTCCTGGAAGCTTTTTGAACCGATTAGCAGGCCTTAATTTCAAGGGTAAAGGGAACCTACAAAAGACTTAAAATAGTCTCTGTTCCATTCAAAACAGCCCAAGAAAATAGGACCATAACGCAGATAGACGCAAAGGCAGTATTCTTCCACAAAGAGTTAGGGATCAATGCGGTCTTTCCAGACTGCTCTCTCCATCTCATCCAGTACCAGAATGCGGGAATCATGGAGCCCGCAACGCATAGCAGGGCGATATTATCCGGATGACGAATATTGGATGGGCTATCAGTAATTGCACTGTAACAGAGGTCAGAATTTGGTATTCTAGAAAGATTTGTGCGGGGGAATAAAACTGACGAGAAAACGTATGAGATGATACCCAAACACGCGCTAGACAATAGGATTCCAATCCAATCGATCTCTGTCTGGAGGCGGCGAATTGTGACAGGCTCTCTTAGTTTGTCCTTCGGTAGCTTGAAGTAGTTGACGGCCATCAGCAAGAAAGACGCACCGGCACACAGGTAATATCCAAATCGCCACCCAAGAGTAGCGGAGGCTTGAAAGATTCCTCCAAGAACAAGGCCGACTGAGAAGCCTAGTGGCTGGCCGAGTCCTAAGCAAGCAAATCCGATGTTCCGTCGCTTCCCGATGGGCATTGTATCAGTCAGAATACTGAAGGCTGTTGGTAGACACATAGATGTTGCAACTCCCTGAAAAGTGCGGAAGAGAATCAGTTGGATACCAGTTTGGGCGACGCTGCAAGCAAGTATAAAAACACCCATCAGGAAACACCCGATGAGGTTAATTGGTCGATTTCCAAGAAAGTCAGCGAGTGAGCCTGCCAAAAGCAGACAGCATCCATTCGATAGGCTGTAGTTCCAAATAGTGAGCTTCATGAAGTGCAGAAACATAGTATATGAGAAGTATATGAGACACGTACGAATAGACGGAAACAGGCCTTCGAATTTCAAATTGGAGTTAGTATATTTAAGCAATTACTGCATTGGAGAAGAGTCATTTGATAAGACCATTCATGATTACATACCACAACAAAAGATTATCGGGGAGCTTCAAGTCGGCTGCAATCTCAGGCAGACCAACTGTTAAAAGACCCCCACTCATGCTTCCCACGAATGTGATGCCTGTGAGGGTTGCAATGAGAGTGATAGCTCTCGCTCTCGACAATTGAATAGACTGAGCGGCATTTGAGCCATTGTCGGAGCCATCGCCATGAGCAAGAAGGCTATGAGAGCGAGATTCTGGTCGTGAATTCTGTAATGAGAGTTGGTTTGGTGAGGCTTGCTGTGAGTCATCTACCTCCATCGGCATAGTCTGACTTTGGACAAGCACGGCGGTCGCCATAGTTGCGATCAGCGATGCGGGATGCTCGTAGGGATCAAATAGTCCAGTGTTTAGGACTTGATGCTCATACTATGTATTATTTCACAAGAAAGCGAGTGATATTAGCTGAGGTTGGTACTTTGAGCGGAGAATAGGCCGGCCATTAGTCATTTGAGAGTGTGGGGCTCAAAGCCCTCATGCAGTAAGAAACCGAAGGGTTTATGATCAGGTATGGATTTGGAGTGCTTTTAAGGAGCAAGTTGAGGATATGTTGATTGTATCTACTAGTACTACTAGTATAGTATGGCCATTGTTTGCCTCTGCGTGATATGGTCGATTATGCGAATAGTAATCATCCCCAATTGACTTTTTTGTATCCTAAGTCCTGTTATGGTAGTACTTCGGACAATATATCATATCATCAAATGTCCGGTTTCAAACTATTCCTCGGATATTAACATTACGAAATTAAACCCTGGAACGTGCATTCAGATGCCAGATATGTGAATAGATTCATTTGTACTCAGTACATCGCTACCCGGGTGTCTGCTACTAACCAGGCCGCGGGAAAACGAGCAATACTCGGGAAAGACAATCTCTATGAGGTTTAGTATCAGATAGAATGTGGTTGTCTCTCTGAACAGACTATAACATGTGGGATAGATCAGTAAAGTTCAGTGCCAGCTCTTTAATGTCCGACAGTGGCATATCAGTAGTATAGTACTTGCAGTTACTTGGAGCGACTCAATCTACTAGTAATTTTGAAAAATAATTGCAAATCCAGCGATTCGACTCAAAATTAATTGCAGAAAATATGGTTCTACCTACTGTCAGTTGTACAAATGATGTCAACCAGCTACCAGCAATTCCACACGTAATAATCGGATATGGCTGAGGCCAAAGCATGATATTCAATTCTGGACTGCACCTAATTTCCAACAGGGGTACCTTCCACCGTTTATACCGGTCCAGTCACCACTACCTAGTGCTGACTGGACCGGTATATAAGTGTTTCAACTATAGTTTCGAAGTTCCTGGATATATTGATCATGGGGTCTCCATATGCTATTAGTGATACTATGAGTTTGTGCCGCAGCATTTAAGTCCCGGCATCTGGCCCTGGGATCACGTCTAGTAATTTCCACTTTACACATAACATTGGGCGTGTTAGAAAGGTCAGTTGAATATACAATCGATCAAAATTAGAATTGTAGAATGATCTTGAATAATTCTCCATCTACTATGCCTTAAACGGATTATCAGAAAGAAAGCACCATATTAAAACTGGAGCAACATCAACGGGAACTAGGAAACTGACATTTGAGCTTGTATTAGTACTCATATTAGTAGCTAATATCTTCATGATTCTGGATACGAATTTCTTAAACCTGAATTGGAGGTAGCTCTATCTCATTTCATACTGTCGCCAATTCCAGACGTTGAAATAGCCCTCGTGTCTCCGTCACACATGGAAATTTCATTACAAATATACTTTTCATCAACTCTCCAGTGACATGCTAGCCATAGAGACTACTAATGCAAAGCATTCAAGCACGGCCCTCGTGCTGATCAATGGGGGATCGGAGGATGCCTGGTCTCGACTGGGCGACGCAAGACGCACGGTCGATACGAATTGCCTTCCTGCAGGATACCAAACACACGAGTTCATCCTTCGTACGTACAAAGGATTTCCTGAATGGTATAACTGGTTAGCTGACGGTTTCTCGTGCGCCGCATGCTGTGGGCTCTTGGAGAAGATCGGATATGTGTTCCTGTGGCGTATGGGGACGACGGTTAGGCCTAGCCGATGGGAATGACCTGCATCAGCCTCCACAACTCCCTGCTAGCAGGTCTACTAGTGAGTAGCCTTGCCGAAGTATATGCCATGAGAAGACGGTCAGGTACATTTGACATTAAATGATGTATTCCATACAGAGAACCATGTCATAGTAAGTATAGTTAGAACCTGCTTTCATTTCCTTGTTTTGCACTCCTCGTCGCGGACTGGTTTGCAAGTAGTGGGCTGTGCAGTATTGTACGAAGAACCTTGGAACACCAGCGAGGCTCTCAACTCTGCTGGAATTGATCCGATATGATAGAGATGAGCAAGAGAAATCAAGTCATGTCGAAAGCACACACGTGCATCGATATGACTTCATGGTCCTGTTGTTTGTGTTCCACCTAAGGGCCAATGCGAAAGCAGGGGATTACAACGGGCGGGGAAAAACAATCATAAGGACTAAACAGAATTTTTCGCCAGGGGAAGATGCTATTCTAGGAAAAAGAAAGGAGACAGATTCATTCGGGCACCTTGAAAATGGAGCTATGATGCCGCCACCATACTGTACAGATGAAAGGCTAAAAGAATAAATACTTCAGGACAGAGAAAAGAAATATCGAAATTAATGGTAAAAAAGGTAAAATCTTTGTTTTTCTCACGGTGGACTGTTCCTGTTTGACTTTAAGACTGCGGCAAACGCGCAAAGCGCGAGAAGGGAGAGAGCGGTTGCAGCGGGAACCCCAGATGGAGCCCTGTGGAGTCATGGTGGGACGGTGGAACAACACACAAACGGGAGGTTCCTCATTGGGGCGCAGATCTTGACCTAGTGATCGCTTGTGTTCAGATTTTGCTGCAAATGCAGAAAGAAATACGATAGCGAGTATGGGGCTACGGCCTTCTGGTGGAATTACACGTCCTTCAAACCTGCAATCCTGCCCTATATTTGACCAGGGGTATCAAACCTCCAGCTGACAGGGTAGTCCAGGCGACAGCCAAGAAGTCCGGGGCAAAATAGCCATGCTCGTAAGCCAGAACCATGGCCAAAGCCAGGATTACGGCCGGGACCGCGGAAGAAAGGACACTGGTCCCGCTAAGGGATGGTCCCCCCACACGCCCAAGGGGCTTGTTTGAGGTTCTGATACGTCAGGCCCAGTCTTTTTCCTATCGTGCTAGACTGGTGACGGTGTGATGTGCACTTGGGTTGGATTGAGGTCCCTGGCCAGTCGGATCGAGCGTGTTTGAACAGAAGAAAAGTGCTTGGATAATAGAACTGGGGCCGAGTCAAACATTGCCTCCACCCCCGAGTTTGAGTGGAGGTGTGCTGAATGTACGAAGTACAGTATGTAAGTACGTTAATGCTGATGGGGGGTTTTCGTCTCACGTATTGAATCACCTGGTCATAGATCCATCCCTAGCTCAGGAGTTTGAGGCTGCTGAGTCGATCAATATCCTCCGTGGATATCCGTCGGGGGATGCATTACCGGTCTTGAGAGATGTTTCCCCAATGATCAAAGATCTTTGAGGCAAAGCTAGGTTCACAAGGGGCGAGTGCACGGACTGGGATACGCGAGCTTGACGATTACTCAAAGCTAACACGGTCATTGTGCCTAGATCGTGCCTAGCGACTGGGTCAGTCCACTGAACGGTACGACCTGTCCTTTTCTTTCCCTCTCCAAGCGCCGATAATTCGACTTGGAAACCGGTCGGCTTGCTCCAGTGCCGTATGTACCGTGTAGTCGTCTCACTCCACCTATGATGAAGAGGAGCGGGCGGAGCTAGGGGTGAAAGAGATGTACGAAACTTCATACCGAAAAAAACACAGCCTGGCCTCGACCCGCAGAACCCCAAGGCTGAGGTCAATCCTGATCATGTGGCTGCTCTCAGTACTTCCTAAGCGGCGAACTAAAGCGACCTTTCTTTTCTAAAACAAATAATGAATATTATAATTCAAGCTAAACTGAGATAATAAATAAATTTATTCGAAATTTTTCTTTTGCGGGGAATCCCTGAGCGTATCACGGCAGTCCCGCAGGCTCAGTCGCACTCAATTCGGAATGTGGAATGTATCTGCTTGGTTTGAGTATCCATAATTTGACTGAACTAGCGCCACTGACTTCTACCGTCTGGTGATCTTGGTACAATGTGTTGCCTGAGTCCAAACGGGATCATATCATAGCCCGCTGGATGGTACATTATTTATGGGGCCTTTCCAACTCCGGTCTGATACTTAAATCTCTTTACTTTTTTTTTACTTCAAAAGCTTCTTCATTCCCATTTTTTGTCCGTCATTATTTTAAACAAAAAACACACATCTATCACGGTCTATCAACTTGGTCTAGATTCATACAATAATCAGCCCGGAAGAAGGAAAAATCTAGACGTGAAACGGCAGACGCATGGGAAAAGAATGACAACCTTCTCGCTGGTGACGCTTTCAATCTTCGCAATCTTGGTTATCATACGATATCATAAAGAAATCATCAATTCTTCAAAAAAGATATTGACAAGATCCGGGCTTCTAAAAAATGTCGCCGCCGACGACCCTTCTAATGTCAAGCGCTTGGCACCATACCCGGCACAGCCTATTCGAGGCAGAAAGCAATATCGAGTCATGATGGATATACGCAGATTGGATTCGCAGAATTGGCTTACTTTGGACAAAAATTATATGGAAGAGCATCGTGTTCGAGATCACCTGCTACGTGAGAAAAAATCAGAGGTCCTGAGATGTTTACCGGAATCTCTCGAATCCTGCCATGAAGCGTTGGAGGAAGTGTCGGAATTCTTATGCCAGAGATTCCCAAATATGTTCCGAAAGATATCGGAAAACGATCAAGTGTTCATTGAAAATTGCATGACCGGAGAGAAATTTGATCTCGGGAGATCAGTCTCAGATGGTAATGATACCGACGACCTGGAGGCGGCTGTGCGACTCACAATGGAAGATTTGAGTATTTTGATGCTAAATGAAGAAGGGGAATACTATTTGTAAGTGGTTCAAAAACACAAACGCAGCTTTTTCAAATTTCTGACCAATTTAACAGGGCAGCCAGTGCAAGCCTATTTCCCACTGGTTGGACAGTGAAGGAACGTATTGGATGGACAATCTCTCAAATGCATGAACCTGTGCCATTGTGGCATCAACAAGTTGCCAACTCCGTCAGCAAGTAAGTATTATAGGTCGATTTTTAATCAACGAGAGTAGTTAACTAATATATCGAGTAGATTTCTAGCACGACTTACGCCAAACTCACCCATGGAGCGCTCCAATTATTTCGTGGAAGTAAAACGCCCTGATGAGAATCTCTTTGAAATTCTGTATCGACCTGGAGCTCTCTGCGAAAAGGAGCTAAATAATCCACTCCCTGAAGAGATTATCATTCGTCGAGAAAGACAGACTTTCCGTCGACTACCCCGTACTGAGGCTATCGTCTTCGGTGTCAAAACATACCTGACCACACTTGACCAACTTCCTATGCAAGAATTGGAAAATCTCGTTACCGAAATGAAAAGTTGGCCTGAGCATGTGAGTGAGTATAAAGGCAAGCATGTCTGGAGTGAGAAGGTCTTGGAATTTTACAACAGGCGCAAGGATGCTGCTTCTCCCTATACCAAGGAGAAGATCGAGGTTTGAAGCCGAAATGGCTGGATGAATGAATGAGATGTGATGAACGCATGTTCTGCCTTCTTGCAAATTTTGTGCTATTTCTTTTCCTGTCCACATTCCATGTCCTGATTTTGGGGAGTTTTGATTTTTGATATTTGCGTTGTTTGTACACTGGGTGGCTGTCTGAATACTTTTGTCATTTCTCCAAAAGCCTGCATTGGGTTTCTGGTTTATTTTTTGTAACACAGGGTTTCTGTCCATGAGATTGCTAAACGAACCTTGTTATTCATTACAATATCATAGCTAGTTGAAAATTTAAGACTTTCAGCGTCTGCTATCAGTCCATCAAGAGACTCGAACTAGCAAGATCGATCTGATTGGTGTGATGACTACTGGTGGATTCCCTATAGCCACATCTAGTTTATCTATTTAAAGCAACTGGATGCTAAAAATAACATATATTGTATGCTCATTTGGATATGATACTAACAGTAATAAAAATGTACATGAAAAGCGAAGTCTATGAAGTATGTAAATCGAATGAAAGTTTAGCCGACACAACAAGACAGATGAAGATTGCCCGGCGTTGAGGGGTATAAGTAAATAATAATTTAAATCTTCGAGAGAGGAGGTTTGTCTTGCTTGAGACGGACAACACCCTAAAAATTGTTAGTGAGGTGATCACAAGCGTGGTATCGAATCTATCCATACCTCTTGTGTGCACGTTGCAATTAGCACACCATCCTTAGACCAAATCTTCTGGAGAGCCAATCCTCGACCTTCGCCAGCCCAAGGGCTCTCCATTTCAATTAACATCCACTCGTCGGCCCGGAAAGCTCGGGGGTTGTGGAAATAAATCGAGTGATCCAGGCTAACCATCATACCAACCTCCTTATGATTTTGTTGGTTGTTCTCATTGTTAGCATCGCTGAGGGCTCCCTCAAGTCGCCGTCTAAGGTCAGCGGCTTCTTCCTCTTTGAGTTCCTTCAAAGCTTTGGTGATATCTTCATCGTCAAGGTCGGAGGGGTTCTTCAGAGCTTTCAGCAGTTTCTCCAGCTCTGCCGGGGATGAAAACCGCGGAATATCATGTACTCGAGCCACTGTCCCAATAAAAAAGCTATCTGTCACATAGGCAAGTGCCGAAAGATGCGCTTGAAAACCACCCTCTTCGGAGATGTGGCCGCGTGCCCGGACAAAGCGTCGCATCTTCTTATCTTCGGGATAGGAGGCGCGGTTCACGATGCCGGCCTTCTGAGACTCAAACGGACCACCACCGGCCTCACTCAAAGCCTTGACCGTCCCAGGAATTACCGGTTGTGGAAGAGGAATATCTGGCTTCTGGACCGCATGGTTCAGCGTTTTTGTACCGCCACTACCAACCCGGCTAAAGCTGAGCGTGGTCGTGAAAATGGGTCGACCACGTTGGCGCGCTTGAACGGTGCGGGTTATGAAGCTTCTTCCGTCGCGTACACGCTCGACGTGATAAAGGATAGGAATTTCGGAGTCTCCGGCAAGCACAAAATAGCAGTGCATGCTGTGTACGGCAAAATCGGCGGGGACGGTTCGCATCGCGGCGGAGAGAGACTGGGCGATAGCCGCGCCGCCATAGATACCTCGAGCTCCAGGGGGGTGCCAAAGGGGTCTAGTATTCGTGAAGACATCCTATAGATTGAGGAAACACGTATTAGTCTGCTGTTGACTCTTTCTTCGTGAAGAAGGGGGGAAGGGGGGTTGTAATACTGGGCCGAGGTCCACCACTGGTGTCAAATCAAGGACATTCTCAATGGGTGCTTTGGAATGATCCTGAGGCGGGGGATCTAATAGAGTCACGCGCTTCGCCATGTTCTCTGCCATGAGAAATATGTAGAATATGAAGAACAGAAACGCGGCGAAGTGAACAGCTAGAAAATATGAAGGATGAAGGAGTGAAGATCGGATGGCGGCGGTCTCCAACACTATTTTGCTGGACGGGATGAGCCGAGGTCCAGCCAGGGTTGCCGTTTTGGGCGATTCTTATACTTTGGAAATCACATGGATTGTTTTTGCACGCAGTACTTTTCTATGATAGAGATCTCGCAGGTCTTTTATGAAAATTATACTCAAATTTAATCTCTGAGGCTTTTTACACCATTGTTCGGCCTGTGCTACTCCATGTTCTCGATGCAGACGGACTGGATTGCCGGTCCCATGATTTCTGGGGAGGCTCCATTCCAGGTAGATCTAATCGATAAGTAGTCTGAATCAGATCGGGCGAAGGCACACCAGGGCTCCTATCTTCAAGCAAACGGCGCAATTGTTGACGAGTCAAATCTTCCTGGTTGATCTGTAACAAGGGAGTGCCATCCTCCAGGTGATGACTTTCGCTAGACCCATATTCTCGGTATATCAGGAACGCCAAGATACCGTATATCACAGAAAATGCACTGGGAAGTCCAATTCCAACTACCCGGAGCGCGTTGAGTGGGAAAAGGTTGTGACTGAAGATATTGAAGACGACATTGAATAGGGAGAGAAGGTTGATCGACAAGTATGGCCTAGTCATGCGATATTAGGAAGCTTGTCTACTTTAAGTAAAAGATTGAAGACAATGAGAAAAGGAAAGTAGAGAAAAGTAGGCAATAAACTGACAAAAAAAGGGACCTCAGAAGGAATATCTTCCTTCGGCGCTGAAATAAAGCGATGGCTGAAGAGGCAGCATATCCGACCCCAATGAAGAACAAGGCGAAAACGATGGATGCAGTTTTGTCAACTCTTAGTGTATCATCTGTATCAGTGAATACGACAGGCAGGATCATATAGCTTCAAAATTTTACGAGTGAGCACACAATTCTGAGCATCAGTGTTCGTCGAATACTGACCCGACTAATAATAAGACCGCCGACACGGTCGTCAGCAGCCTCCAGGGCCTCAGGGCTCGAGTTGAATGTGCTTTGGCATCAATAGAGGTGTCTGGCATTTTTTGATTATTTATCAAGGCATCAGATGGTGTTTGCCGCAAATTCTCGTAGAATGAGGTCGGCTATCAAGATCATCCGGCCATCAGCTTTGTCGTTGTAGAGGAGGATCCGGGTTAGGGGGGGGTAACGAATGAATGGACGGATTGCAGAGAAAATTTCGAACAAACGTTTCCCCTCCTGCTAAGAGTCGCAGAGGCTACCCAGCAGATCATGGGGCACGAGGTGCAGATTTCAAGACTGAGCCACCAGCCGATGGGCGATCTCAACCCTGAAATGAATGCACCTTACATTTAGCCCACCAATGGGAGTACAATACATCCTCAGCCTAAGTGGGACGTCTGCCTTTTTTTTGCGGCTGAAAGGGCCTGGGCAGTTGACATACCTGCGCCTCGCTGTCTCTAGTGAGTTTGGCATCTCGTTCTGGGCAAATCATTACTTCTCCTGTCTCTTCCCAGCCGCTTTTAGGTTCTTGCCTAGGGCCCGAAGAAGGTGCATACGACTGTTCGGGGAATTAAGGCAAGCAACGGACTGTCAAAAGAGTATTAGGTCCTTGGCTAATCTTTGCCGCCCCCATGTTCTATCAACGATTTGTTTGGATAGCCCTGGACTGAAGTGTGTATTCTGATTTATTCCCACTCACCATTTAACCCAGGCTTGCTTCCACTTTGCATAGTTATATTTATGTGATCCTATTAGGTGATCCTTTTCACTGCCTAATCATAATGATATCATCTCATTGTCTACAGCTAGTAGGGCTAGGAGCAATTTCGCAAAATTCTTAGAGTCCATTGAAAAATGATCTGCTACTTGAACTTCTTTTTTCTCGATACATCAACGAACTTGCGGGTGTCGAAATTTTGGATGTCAAGATCTTCCCCTGGTACCTCGTATCTGTAAGGATTAGCAGAAACCCCGGCGACGTCGATTATCTCATGGCAACAAACATTGATCCATTTCGGAGTCGACGATTCTTTATTAAATGGCCTCCGTTTTGCGCAAGCTCAGTTGCAAACCTAGGCAGCTATTAAGACAAATCCATGGTCCTGAATGTGCGCGGGTTCGATAATTGGAATACATACTCTTGTCTCTCCTTCTCGTTGACGAATGGTCGGAACTTAACCTAAATTCCGTATCAGTCTCAGGGACTCCCGGGGTCGAGATTCTTGGACGAATACGAACTAGATAGCGAGACATTTTGTTTTACTTTGAATAGGAAGCTTGACAGATTTCCGTGGGATGTATTCGTAAAATTGATAGCAGAGTTGTGCGAGTCTTCAAACGCCACTTTATATTTCTAAATTTCCGCCGGTGGACACCTGTCCATGTCATAGTTTGCTCATTAAACATCCATGTTTACTACCTAGGTTGTACTACATCATCTAGTAGATGCAACTTATTTGGATTCAAATTTTTCATGTTCAGATTTCGAGATGTAAACGGGAATTTCGTCCGGGCTATACACCTGTGCAGGATTTACCTTCATTTCTTCTTCACCAGCTCGCAAATCATCCCTTCCTGCTGAACAAACCAAACATTCCTGGTTTTCCAGTCTTTCGAGGGGTCTTGCAGCCGTATCTCAAATTCGCGCAGTAGCAGCGGAACTATCTTGTACATCTCCATGAGCGAAACATTTTTTCCAATGCAAGTTCTCGCACCATAGCCAAAGTTGAAAAATCCTTGCTCCATTTCTTTCAATTTCTCGGGCGAGCTGTCAAGCCAACGTTCGGGAATGAATGAGTCGGGCTTAGGGTATAGTTCGGCATTCCGATGCACAACCCATGCGTTGATGCCGACGATAGTTCCACCCGGGATTTGCTTTCCACAAATGACCGCACCCTCCTTCGGGACTTCTCGCTCTATAATCAGGCCTGTTGACGGATGCAAACGCATGGACTCTTTGAGGACCGCGCCGAGGTAAGGGAGATACGTAGTCGATTCTCGATAAGATATTGGATTCCCAAGTTTACCTTCGTTGGCCGCACTATCGATCTCGGATTGAAGTTTGGCCAAGACGTGTGGGTTACGCATGAGTAGATAAAAGACTGCTCTCAGTGCAATGGCTGTCGTGTCTGACCCTGCGAAAACATTCGCTGAGAGATGTACCATCACGTCCTTAGTAGACATCCTATCAGGGTCCGATCGATGCAACGCCATCCATTTCGACATCATGTCTTTTCCACCTTCTTTCTTATCAGATTGAAGCTCTCCATCACGCTGTATGGATGACCGAGAACTCATTGATTTCAGAGTAAATTGAAGGACTTTATCCCAAGACTCCATGCTAGGCATCAAGATCGGGAAAAGAGGATTTCCTAGCAGCAGAGGATGCATTTCCGGGACTTGACCACATGTACTTGCATATACCAACATGCCTCGAATTGCTTCCATCATACCATCGACATCCTGACCACCTTCAAGAAATCCCAGCTTCTTCGCAAAAGTTAATTCGCCAACAACATCGAACGCGTAGTATTGAAGCCACGCCCCCAAATCAACAGGGGTCTTCCGATCGGCAAATTTTCGTAACTGGAAGATGAGGATTTCGCTGCATGAATCAACCGCTGACTCAAGTTCTAGAACGGAGGTCATGCTATATGCGTTTGCGACGGATCGCTTTTGTACCCTGTGAAAATGTTCATCTCGAGTTGAAAACAAGTTCATTTGAGGCCTTTTATTCCATGATATACTTTGGAGAGGGAAGAAAGCAGTCTGATAGCATTAATATCGTCTTCATAACTCTCCAGCTGTAATTCATTGGAATAACTTGGGCATATACTGAGATCTCACCTTGGTGAAGCCTTTATTCAGGCCATATATGACTGGTATCGCATTTGGGTCTCCGACTGATATGTGATTTGGTCCGATGCGAACTAAAGTCCCATGCCTTTTGTGAAGATCGATAGCAGTGTGATGGTGATCTCCTTTCCAAACACTATGCAGTTTCCACAGTCGAGTGTACCTCGCTAGCAAGGGTCCTGGGATGCCACGAAGTCCGCGTTTATAGCGATTGGTAATTAGGCGGATGGTTACAATGACGAGAATAACTAGAATAGAGGATTTCCAAGAATATTCAAGATGAATAGGCTCCATTTTGAGGTCGTTTTGCTGAGAGAAAAGCTTGGTGTTGTCTTTTGACGTGCCTAAGATTGAGACGTTCAGTATTCAAGAATATTTCGTTCAAGTTCGCAAATACGACTTCTATGAGCGGAAAATACGATTGAGAAGCGGGGTTCTGCGGGGACATAACTTGACCACTTTTGATATTCAAGTGACACTAGACTACTGCATCGTACTTTGGCTCTCTTACACTGGTAGTCCGAGTGTACTGTAGAATATGCGTGGGCCTATCACTGGTACATGGTTGGATATTGTCCTGTGCAAACCGGCAGTGGATTAACCAATTAAATGAGCCGTATTAGAGGTGTATCTTTGCTGCAAAGGCAGTTACATTGTCAAGATTGAATGAGATTGCTTGTTGCCTCCATCATTCTTTTTTTTGCCGATGATTCATTCTCATGAAGCTAGCATCCATGGTTTTTGCACGTAGAAGTAAGTCATTCAAGATTCCATCGAGCTGTGCGTACTGGAAATGGATTAACATTATTTTTTCTTCCGATGTGTATTTGGCCACCGGACTTGAAATGTTAAAAACCAAACTCCGGGCGTTTAGCAGGTTGAATTTTCATCATCTCCCTCTCAAGTTATATTACGACCATTCCATTTCGATGGTGGCAAACCTAAGTATCACACATTGATATTGAAAATCTTGGCAATTGAAGTCAAGGCGATGTTAACAAACGAAGTTCCAACGCAAAGCACATAAAGCGCCAGACAAACCAGCCTTCAGGTGCAGCAAAAAGCCAACAGGCCGTCAAATTCTGATTTGAGGGTACTATTTCTTTGGAATTGACGTTCATTTAATACTCAAGGTCAAATGCAAAGACAATTGCCGAGTCGGCTTCCGAAAACTTTATTGAAAGTGCTGATCATCATACATTTCCAAGCAACCCCAAGCTCAATTTTGCGATGACCCGCATCTACCCCGGATTGAGCTCGTCATCATAATGTATCATATTCGGGTAGGTCAATGCGGAGAGACTCGGATGCCGAAAAGCTGGCCCGGAAGTCATCAATCGGTTAGCTTCCGATGATCTTGCGGAGAATCGGAGGCAAAAACCGCACAGCGGAAAGAAAAGGCCGCGACGAAACCAGCTAAGGTTCAATGGAGACAAACCTTATTTACCCCGGTTTACCCCAGAATATCATGAATACCTACCAAAGATCTACCGACCTATCTTCCGTTCTCCTATTCGACCCCAGGTTTAGCCAAAGAGCTTTCAAATAAGAAATCGCGGAACCCCAGACTAAATTTCTAGGTTTATGATATTGAGACGAAATCTGGGGATCTGCATTGTGAAGATGCCGACCTCGGTTCCGAAGCGGTTTTCAGGCGTGTCCATGGCCGTAATGCGGGCGAATGCTAGCTTCGTAGACTGAGTAAAAGCTCACTATAAAAGATGGCCAAATTCCCATGTAAATTGAAAATATTAATGGTCAATTCGCCAACGTGTATTTTGACAGCAAAAGATTTTTATCAATCGTCCAAGGTGCCCACAACCAAGACTCAGCAAAATGGAAGGCGAAATCACCAGAGGTGATTCCAAATTTTCGCATAGCGAGATCGGAAACATGCCTCGATTAGCCCAAATTCCTACTTCTGTGACCCTCTCTGCCGAGCAGTTTGAGAAACTTTATCTGAATCCTATGATGCACCGACAGTCAAAGTTGACAAAAAATCTTGGAAACCCGACGCCTTTGTATGTTTTGATATATTGATATCCCGCAGGATCAAAGAAAATGCAGAGCTAATGCACGATGTCAGAGGACTAGGAGCTTTTGTGCTTACAGCTAGTCCACTTGCTTGCTGCTTAATGTCATGGAGAGGTGCCGGTGGTGGCGGTGCTGCATTCTCGTAAGAAACAACTCCCGATGTCTCAATTGCCCATGATCTGACCTGCTATACAGGGGTGTACTGATTCTATTCGGAGGCTTACTGCTGGTGCTATCGAGTATTCTGGAATTCATTCTCGGGAACACTTTCTCATCTGTCGTATTCGGACATCTGGGTAGGCTCGGATTCCGTATAAGTTGGCTTTTTGGTTCCTCACTCACATAAATTAGGTGCCTTTTGTCTGGCCTTCGGAGCAAGCATGACACCCGCATTCAATTCAGCAGGTATGTCATTTTATCACATTCTCGTTTGACTGATGCTGACCGAATACTTCGGACAGCCCCTTACTCTCCATCTACGACCAACACCTTAGCAGGGCTCCATAGCCCTGGTTTTGTGAACACATTTGGTGAGTTATATCTTCTGAGCTTGAACTACTACATTGCCTGCTAACGGTCAGTACTTCTTAGCCTTTTTCTTCCTATTCATGGCACTCCTTATGCTCATATATACTATCTGTGCAACACGTACAAATCTGATCTATGTTGCCATCTTCTTATCTCTGATCCTCGTCTTCTCGCTTCTTGCTGCAGCTTATTGGCAACTCGGGCAAGAAAATGAGGTTCTTGGGAACCGACTGACAGTGGTGAGTTCGAATCTCAGTTGAAATCGAGAAAATGATCGTGCAGAGGAACCGGGATCTAACGAAAGGAAATCGTAGGGAGCTGGCGCTGCTCTATTCCTGGCTACCATGCTTGGTTTCTACTTACTAACAGCAATGCTCCTGGATTCTGTTGGCTTCCCCTTATCTTTGCCAATTGGAGATTTGAGTGGAGTATGGAATCGTATCAACGGCCAGTGAGTGTTCTTGGTTGACGGTGGTCAAACCTTTAATGCCATATTGTTTCTAATCAAATCATAGAAACAACTCACAGGATTTGGAGTCTGGTTCCGAGGAAAACATGAAGGGGTAATCATTGGCGAGTGCCATTCTCGCTTTGGGCCTTCAAGTTATTTGCTAGTCAAGTAGTCGACTTGACCAAATATCTAGAGTTTCAACATGCAGCTCCCAAGCCCCCGGGGGTTTCTCCTGGTAATTTCCACCGTGGAAAAGCCTCACAGACTCCGAAAGTCTATCTGAGATACTATGCTCCGTTAAAACTGCAGTGGTTACTAAATATATCTAGTGCCATGCAATAATAACTTCATTATGAAGTCCCAATATGGGGTCATTGGAACAGTTTGAATTCCTTAGAATGCTACACAAGAATATATCTAAGTACTGAACCAAGCAACCTGCATGTCCAATGCATCATATCATTTTTTGGAAATATAATTTTGGCAATCTGAGCGCTACTCGTAGTGAAAAGATATCCACAGGAGCTCTGAAATTCAACTTGAAGCCCAATGCCAAGCTCTGACATATAAACCCATAAGCAGGGACTGTGGGGCAAATCTCTCCAACTTCCTCCAAACCCTCACATATTTCCTCTTAACTGGCCGAGATCCTAGCTCCAACTGTCGAACCGATACTGTCTATTTTAATAAATAACTTTTGCCGAGATGATGGCGTACAGCGGTGAACTGGTGCAACTATCTGGTCTGCATGAGGATAAAGTGGACCACCGACCCTGGATCTGATACTAATTAAGGCACAGGTGGGGTATATGGCGTAAAATGAAGAGATTTGATTGCTGGACAATCCTCCCGATCTCGGGCATCTACCATGCAGACACCGCCGTTGACTCGATGTTCGTTTGACGTGCATGCTGACCAAGTGATTAGCGTAGAGTTTGTAAGACACTAATTAAGCTAAAAAAGAGCCCTTTGGCTTACATATTTGGCTGGGGGTCATGCTGAGTTACCTGGAAATTGAGGTATTTTGCAGGCAAAACGAGATCTTTTTCGACTCGTATCTATTGTGGCTTACTCGGTAGTATGAAATTGGGGGTTTTCCAGCGGTTCGGTCCTGTATCTCTGGGCGAATGAACAGCTTGAACACCGGACAGCCTGTTTACTTGTGGTTTTATTTTCATTTATCTTCTTTTTGCCTTCGCTCGATACTACATGCTGAATAATATTGGTTATCCATATCCCCATGTAATGCTGACCAGTAATATTGCAGAGTAGATAATAGAAAATGACTGTTCTCAAACATCCTCCTCGTCGAAATGCCATCGAACTCAAGCTAATGAAAGCCTTGGCACCCAATATCACACCGTTAGCCTAACAATTACCGGCAGGGACGAGAAATACCAAATAGGAAAATGTCCTTGTTAATTTACAGAGGCTTGGTGAAGACATGCCTTCAGAGTTTCCTTATTCGAAACACATGCTATAGCTCCACTACTGTATACGCAAGCCAAGACCGCCATAGACCACGAGGGCATGAACTAGATGCAATAATGAGTACCAAAGAATCAGCAGTAAGCAGGCTAGTCATTACCAAGTGCTTGGTAAATATTAAAAATTCTCGACCGAGTTGAGAGATCGTGATTCTGTATAGAAACATGAGCTCGGGGATAAGTATAAAAAGGACGGTCTTCCCAGCACCACAGTAGGAGAATCAGAGCCAAAGACCGAAACAACCCAGCCTCTGCTACCCTTCTGAATCTACCAAGATGCGTTTCTCAACTGCTATCCAAGCTGCCTTCTTGCTGGCTATCAGCGCTCCAGTTCAGGCCTGGAACAGACTGGACAAGGACAATGCCGTGCGTATTTTCTCGTCCTCGTCATCAATTCATGACTATCTCAACTAACGCTTTCCTAGGCTCTTCTGGTCATTGATCACCAAGTCGGTCTCTCTCAAGTCGTCCGTGATTTCAGCACCAATGACTTCCGCAACAACATGCTGGCCCATGCCTCCCTGGGAAAGGTCTTCGACCTGCCCACCGTCTTGACCAGCTCCTCCGATGCCGGTCCTAACGGCCTCCTTCTCAAAGAGATCACGGATATGCATCCCAATGCTACCTTCGTCCGTCGTCAGGGTGAGGTTAATGCATGGGATAATGCCGATTTCCGGGCTGCTGTCCGGGCCACTGGCAAGAAGCAGTTGATCATTGGTGGAATTGTCACTGAAGTTTGTAAGTTTCTTCTCCAAGTTGATATACTTAGGAATTTTTAAGATCAATAGGATCCTGACTGCATATTCAGGCACCGCATTCCTGGCTCTCTCTCTCATTGACGAGGGTTATGAAGTCTACGCCAACACCGATGCCAGTGGAACTTTTGACCTTCGATTGGCGGAGGACGCTAACCGTCGCATGGAGCGTGCTGGCGTTACCTTGATGGGCATGTTCGCTATTGCCTGTGACCTTATGCGTGACTGGAGAAAGACCCCTGGTCTGACTGAGTTGTTGCCCTTCCTTGACAAGTAAGTACTCCGCGTCCTCACTCGAGTACTGGAATATTCGCTGATCGTCGTCATAGGTACCAATTTGCTTACGGCCTTGTTGCTCGCCACCATGCTGGTTCTATCCAGAATGGAACTATCGCCCCTGTTGAGCTGGGTCTTATTTGAGACTTTGGCGCTGTGGGTAGCTGATAGATCGAGACTCTCTTTCCATTGACGTGGAAGGGGTGGGCGAGGTATCATGGTGAATGGGTGGGTGAAGAGTAAAGGGGCGAGGACTACTTCTTTTTATACTAGTATAATTAGAAGTAAATGTTTCCTTGATGAATCTGACCGTCAACAGCTGAATATTCAGCATTTTGTAATTCCCAGCAACACATCTACCTACTGACACGGTCTTGATCTAAATAAGTCTACTTAGCGATTCTACAACATCAGAAGAGAGGCTTTGAAAGATTTCGATTTTCAAAGATGGTATGTACATATACACATAATAGATATTGACGTAGAAGTCTGAATAGTTCCGATGATTCGGAACGAGGCCTTTGCGGCGGGTATCCTTAAGATCGTATTCGCGTGTCTGGAGGCCAAGATTTCCGAGAAATGAAACAGTCGCTGATAGTACAGCCAGTGAAGGCACCAGAAACCAGGGCATGCGGTATGAGGTATCACTTGAATCAGGGATTTGACTGCGGAGAATAGTTGTGAAGATTCTAGGCCGTGGCGCATGTAAATCCCTTTCTTAACTGGAATAGAGTGCAAATGAGAAGTTCTAGATAATACTGGCGATAGTCATGCGAGAATGGGCCGAGCTATTCTGTCTATCCTCGCTGGAGACTGAAGATTCGGACTGGAGTATCGAGGGTTCCTGCTTAATTTCCATATTGACGTCCCGACCATCTGATTCCATACCCTGCTGCATGTGTTGCTGTGGGAGACATTGTCGAATCTGAATTTCTTTCTCGGGATGTTGCTCTTGTTGACGGTGTTGTTCGAATCGTTTCTGGTGTTCACGTTGCATCTCCAATTGCCGTCGTTTCTCGCTTGACAAGTACTGAACAGTTTGCTCAATCCATTCCCAGCCTGGCCATCCCTTTTCGGGTTCCTGTGGTGGGTGAGAGTTTGGTGTCGAAGACATAGTTTCCAGCTCGGAGCCGGACTCACTGCCTTGCCAGACCCAACTTCCATCAGTAGTTCCTTGCATATCACCAGAAACATAAGCTAACATCTCTTCATCTTGTTCGAGGGTATTCTCCCCCCGTTGAAGACGGTCGAGAAGAAGTTGGAGGAAGAAAGCGAGGTAGCGTCCGCATGAAGCATTGATGGCGCGGTCGTCCCCAACGGCAGCACTGGCTTGTACGCAAGCAAGTGCGGGTCCAAACTCCTGTTGAAATAGGAGGAAAAGCGAGCAACGCCAGAGGTGTGTGCAGAGAAGGGTTCCTGCGGCAGAAGCAAATAATGTGCGCCAGTCTGTACCGGCATGAGGTCGCATACAACGGGAGATAATGTTCGCAGTATCGACGGATATCGAGATACAGCTGTCCACTGCCGATTCGCGGACAGATGGCTGACAGTGAGGAGAGATGTTATGACGGTAGAGGAGAAGGCGTGCATTTTGAAGATATATGGCGGGTGCCAACGATCGAGGGTCGAGGTCTTGATTATTGTTTGGCTGGAGATGAGGTGGGAATGTGGCAAGGCATGTGCTAAAATGTCGTTCAAATGTTTCGAGGGTCGCAGATGTGAGAGTGGGCCATCTTAGGGTTCGAGTTAGTTGGCCCAAAGAACGGACAACGTGTATCGTGGCGAGTAAAGGTGTAATTTGTTGCCCTTCAGGGACGGCTCCTGTTTCCGTGAGATATTGATCGTCCACGGGATAGGGAAGGTCGATATCGCAATCTTGGTCATTTATTAAGACAGGTTTACCCATTTCGAGGGCGAGAATTCTGAAAGGTGAGCATGCTACTTCAAAAGATCTATGCCGGGGAGTCTCAAAAGAAAACCTACCTATCCCAGGTATAAAGTCCCCACCATAAACGCTTCCGCATTTCGCCTTCAATAGCTGACCAAGGGCCGGATTCGATATGAAGACCTATCTCTTGGGCCACACGCACCGCGGATCCAATCCATACCCAGCTCGAGGATTTGGAGTTGACTTCGTAAAGAAAGACGCTGGCCAATAAAGCGGCTCGTGCTCGATCAAGGTTGAAGCTGTCCTGCCAGACATCGATAATACCGCATGAAATGCGCACGAAATCTTTTCCTTCTTCCTCGCGGTTCGACTCGACAGTGTGAATAGCACCGCAAGCAAAAACACCGAATAGTACCGCTGCCCATTCGCTCGATACACCGACAAGCGTACCCGCGTGATAAACCTTCTCATACTCTGATGTGAACGAGGGCCAATGTAAAACAGGTAGAACCGAATGGATGCAGTTGAAATATTGGGCCAAAAGATGATCTGCAAGATCTTTCGCGGGTAAACTTGGCGCGTCGTCACCAACGAGCGATTGCGACCCTTGCTGTCGATAAGGCGTTGGCTCTTTCAAGAGACCCTTTCCATACTTTCGAAGGTTCAATATGACTTCAGACAAGTTTTGCGAGACGGGCTGTCTCGGCCTACGAGCCGGTTTGTAGTCAATCTCAGGCAGTCTGACCACCTGCTGCATACTGGCTTCATCAAGCTCAGTGGTGCTATGCTTGGGACGCAGATTCTCTGATCGCAGCTGATCAACCAGGCTTCGATGTTGCGCGAGCTGTTTCTCCAGATCTTGCACCTGTTTGATAGTCGACATGCGGCGATTGGTATCTTTAGTAAATTGACATCGTACTTTTCGATTCAAACATTCGGTACAACTGGTTGAGTCCGATGCATCGCACTTGACCTTGCGTTCGCGACATGCATCACAACTTGGGTCTTTTCTTCGCTGGCGATAAGCGCGCTTTTGTTGCGCCGATTGCGAATGATGCCCGATCGGGCTCGTTTGAAAGAGACCAGGGTTCCCAGGAACGGATCCCACTGGGGGTGCATCAGGCAGACCTCCACTATCTGCTGGAGAACCCGAGCCCGACTCATAGAATCGGGAGTATGGGGATGTTGAAGGGCCTGGAACAGGTCCGGACATAGGTCCCGGTGCCGGGATGGGGGCACTTGTTAGTTGCTGATGTGGTGGAGGGCCCTGAGGCATAGGCTGTAGTAGATGAGCCATTTGCATTCCACTGCCCGGTCTACTTGATGGAGCGGAGAGCATGTTCGGTGTTGGTGGGAATGCGCCCGATGTCACAGCCTGTACTGGTGGTAACTCAAGCGAATTACTCGAGTTTGCCATCATCGGCGGACGAAAAGGCGACGGCTGCATCGTGCGGGGGCTCTCTTCATCCAGCCGTAAAAAATCCAAAAAAGAAAAGAAAAAAAGAAAAGAAAAGAAAAGAAAAGAAAATCACAGGAGGGGATGGCTTTACAGGATCACACCTAAAAGCCGTGCGTGGGTGGGAGAAACACACGGCCCAAGGAACCATAAAAAACAACAATAAGGTCGTTGAGGTAGGTAAAATATCTCCCCACAAGAAACCTAGCCGATCAAACTAATTACCTGACATCCAGTAGCACAAAACGTTGGTCATTCATGAATGATAGATGAAGCCATTGTCGGGGAAAATTGGTGGTGGACAGGATTGGTTCGTGAAGGGGGCGAATAAACGCCGATGGGAGGGGAGAAAGGAGCAGATGAAACGGCCAACCGAATCTCCGAAAGGGTCAAAATTTAGCTCAAAATAGAAAAGATTAATAAGAAAAAAGAAAAAAAATAAAAAGAAGAAAAAGGAAAAGAGGGCCGCCACGTCTACAGAGACGCAAGTCAAAACGGATCGTGAAGATGTAGTGTAAATGCCGAGGTTGGGGCATCCAAAAGGGCACGAATGAAGATCCAGGAATCTTGTGAAGAATAAAGCGAGACGATTGACGGGTATTCCAGGAAGCGTAGACTCCGTGTTTTAGTTAAGATGATAACGTTGTGTTTAAGGTAGAAGAGAAAAAAAGAAAATAAAAAAAAAGGACGGCAAAAAGGAATCGAAAGAAAGCGGGCGAGAGAACTAGATCGACAAGACTACGACGATTCAATTGCGATCACCGTTCTCATGGGATCCATCAGGGTCCCGGCCACAAGATCGCGGAGGGATTGGTGGCGGCAAAGGAAAAAAGTTGAACTTAGGAATCTTCAGCCGAAATGACACTTGGTTGAAGTCGGGACTGGCCCGAGGCCTTGGGTCGATACGTATAGACCTTTTTTCCAGCGAGAGACTATTCAAAGCTGAACACACTGGAATTCTGATAAACGGTGATGTTGATTGTACAGTATTTGCTTAATTCTGCGAACGCCGAGATCAGACCTCTTCAAAGTATCCCGAGATCGGCTGGTGGATGGAGACGTGAAGCACTTTTGGACCGGCGTTGAGGATGTTGGATGAGCCAGTGACGGAGGCTGGAGTTGAGTGCCCGATGTCCACACGGGCCCACCGTTAAGAAGCCCTGGTATTTGGCAAACCTTGTCTCGATCCGGAGATGGATTGGTTCAACTTGGTTCAACCGGGGAGGAGGATGTTGATTGTACAGTACAATTGACTGGGTTAGGGGAGAATTGTCTTGTCGGCACACTTAGCGGGTCCCACTTGGTCCGAGAGCGTATTCCCCTGTCGTGACAGTGCCGGATCGTCCAGGAGAGATCGTCGTGGATGTAGTAGTAGTAGATACATACTGTACATGGACAGGAGGTGAAGAGGTGAAGAGGTGAAGTGGTTGAGTATTGTGATTGCTATCCATTCAAGGTCATCTTTCTAACTACCATCCCATTTACTAGAATTATATCCAATACTCAACCACCGCGTGTCAGTGTTCATGTCATTTTAAATATACATAGTACACTGCCAATGCTAATCGAAAACAGAGTTAGGCAACCCCAGCACGAGAACCCCAAAAATGACCACGGTATGTGGGATGAAGATCTCGGCGCCCGCCGTGCCGTGCCTTTTATTGCCCCTTTTCTAATTATTTTGATAATAATAATTATTATTATTCTTATTATGCTTATGTGCTTATCATGATCACGATCATCATCATCATCATCATCATCATCATCATCTCGACTTTTTGGATTTTAATTTGTCTGTTTGCTTTGGTCATTTGGTCAAACCCGCCACCTATGGAGTGTACAGTATGTACATACTGTACGATGGTTTCGTTTTCTGCACGGTTGGGCCCTGATGATCGACTCGGAAGTCTTGCACCGGACCACATGGGTACGCCGGTTGCTGGCCCCGGTGGGACTGTGTGGCAACACGTCTTTCTCAAAAGTCAATCTTTGCTTGTTTCGTGCAGGCGACGCCTGCCGAGCCTATCGCCTATCGCTGACGGCGTACAAGGTGGATTTGGGGGTGGGCATAGCCCCCTACTAGTCTCCCTCTTTGCCTGTCGCAGGACGGAGTATGGAGTACGATCAGAATCGAATCGTTGGTTACAGAAGTGAGAAGCGTCCGACCGTCGGTTATTCCGAGTTTTATCCGATGTTTAACGGTTGACCCTCTTTTCAAGCAGGTCGGATCTATGCTCCAGTTATACTGTATATCCTCCATTAGGCTCCGCAAAAGGAGATAGATACAATCACGATGCATTGATGTACATACAGTAATAGGGAATAGTGTACACTGAATGTGCCACTCACCAAGTAATGTACATACTATTTACACTACGGAGTACAGTAGTACATCAGTACTTACTATATTCCTTTTGTGGAAGCTTGGTGGACCACCCTCCTCAATTGACTCATCCATCACCAACACTAATCAAATATCATACCGAACTTGAAAAGGATAAGTGCTGGACCCATATCCACCCTCAGGACAGGCATGAGGCGTCGAGGAAATACCACTGGCACGGGAAAATATTTCCTAACCACTATTCACACACAATCAATCCCAAGAGCTTGGGTCTACTGTATTTATTTGTTGAATCACGGGATAGGAACCGTTCAAACGTGCACTTGTCCATGCAAAGCACAGACAGCTTCAGCCGCTTTCCTCGTTAGGCTAGTACTCCGGTCTGATCCTCCTGTTCTCGCCCCTCTCATCCACTCGAGCCAGGACGGCCCTACGATGCCTGTTGTAACCGCTGAACACTTGGTCTAGGTACGAGAATTCCAGAATAACAGGACAAATTAGCAAACATTCGAAAATGCTAATGTACTATGTACATTTATGCATAAACCTGCATTTTCTTGACGAATCTGCTATGTAGGTCTGCCTTGGCGCGCGCGGGTCGACATCCCACCACTCGAAATCATGACTAGATTAGAGGTCCTGTGATATCTGTTTGTTTTCTACTATGTAGGGATCATCATCATCTATACCATAGGAAAACTTCCCCGCAGCCTTCGCTTAGACGATAAGACGCAAGCCACCCGGTCCCCAGATGGCAATGGCATGCCAGCCTCTAATTGAAACCGGCCCTGCAGATTAAATCGACAGTAGTCTCAAGGTATTGCGCCATCATGCGCTTCTCCTCACTGAAGGCATGACCCATCGAATACTGGATGAGATTGAGGCATCGTGGCGGACAACAGCCGCACTCAGAATCTGCCCCCAATCCTTGCTTCGCGTGCCCGTGCCCCTGTGGTCTGTCCTGCACAAGCTTACCTGGTCCTCGGTTCGTGCCGTCGGCAGCTGCGAGCTGCAAGCTGTAGATGGTTCCCCCTGGCTTGTTATGCTATGTACATAGTAATGCCTCTGAATAATGTCTTTGGTAGCTTGTTCTATGGTACATCTCATGATCTGATTCCTACTTGTTTCTCTAATGCACTCTCCTACTGCACTTTGATGCATTCTCCTTCTGGGCGCATGGACCGCGAGCTGAACGGTAACTTTTCGGCCCAGACTTCCGTAGCTACACTTTCCCCCCGCTTTTTTTTTCTCTTGTTTCTCGTCGAGCAGATAGGGCAGGGGCCTCGTGGTGAGTTGGCACGGGATGATCGACCGTGTTCTCCCTAATCGGCCGGTCAGGTCATGGGGCTGAAGCTCTACTAGTTCAATGGCATCAAACTATGAAATTGCGGCTTGGCTCGGATATCATTGGACCTTTTCGTCTTTTGTACAAAGTCATGTTAGCTGTATGAAGACGTCTATCCGCGGTATAAACCGGATGCCTCCCGATGAGGCCAGTGTAAAGATACATCAGGTCATGGACAGAATCTCCACTTCTAAGAATAGGGCAAATTAGGGCAGACGCAACACTCGGCCGGACTGGCGATCACCGGCCGTGGAGAAAATATCTCGTTACGGAGTTAGTTTTTTCTCTTTCTCCTTCTCCTCCTGCACCGCGCGTCGGTGTGCTCATTTCGCTTAAGGGTGATAGACTCAACGCCCGTGTTTGGTTCTCGTCGAGTCTATTTCCCTGGACCCACAGCGGATCAGCGAACCGAAAGAGATGAAACAGGTCCGGTCAACAACCGAGGCTTTCCGATTTGCCTGGTTGGGGGTCTGACGCCCATGTCTATCTGAGACCGGAGCCCTCCGCGAGCTAAATCGCGGGAGTCTCAGGTTAAAATCATTGCTTGGCTTGGAGTTGGCGTTTAGGTCTCACCCATTATTTGTGTTTATTCCATCGTCGATGGATTTCGATAGATTAAATCGGCCAGATTAAGTCTACGTACCGGCTTTATCTTCACCTCGTCTGTTTTTTTGTTTTTAATTACGATATTCGGTGTTCTCTTCATTTCCTATTATGGTTCTAGCCTTGTGATGGAGTGGGAATTCCCTGACCCACTGCAACGTTCATTTCGTAAAATAGTACGGAGTCCGTAGTAACTTTCAAAGGTTTAGGTTCCAATCGTGATGGAGAAGAGTTGCATTTTGTATATTAAATCAGCTTGTGATCACGAGCTAAACTATAGGAGACCAATTGTTCTTCGGCAACCGGAGAGCTACTCAATGGACCACCTTTTTGCTACTTGGACGACGGATCTACCCAATAACGAGTAGTTTGTATTGGCAACAGATTCATATACATCTGGTCTGTATCACAAATGCAGTACTGTAGCATTAGCTTGAGGCTTTCTTTCTTTCTGCGGTTCTTGCTAAATTTCTTTCTACTATTTCAAAATTTTCAGAATAAAACTAGAATCGGAAAACAGTATATCAATCGAAATGGTCGCTAGATGAAAACGGTCAACAAATTGTCTCAAATTTACATCATAATATTGCTCTTAAAATGTAGACCAGATATTTAAGAATTTGTATATCGAATACTAAACTTTCCTGTGTTAGGTAAGTCCAAGGTCCAAGTAGCAAAAAAGGTAGTGCATCTAGCAAGGCTCCAAGCTCACGGACTTGTCCGGTCAGCAGACGTCGATAGTAAGCTCGTCGTGCATACTTCAGCTGTACGGCTGTTGGCCGTGAGGGTGTGTCTGTATTGCAGATTTAATATATGATTAGATCGATCCAGGCTTAAGAAAATGCAGGGCTTTATCGAGCACATACATCGTATGTATAGCTCAGCCACGTTTCCGACATGTATGGTTGAAGGTCGCCTTCCCATTTCTTACTTGGCCGAGGGTGAAAATTCCCCGATTTCTATACACTAGTGTGTCAGATCGAGGCTCACATGATTTTTCCCAAATTTGAGATCGTTGTCATATCTACATAGTACATGTAGTCAATTTCTGCAGGTATTCTTGCAACCTCACATCGCGCCGGTCAGCTTCGGCTGCACGCGGCTGGAAAAAGCAACCCGAGGGAGCCCAATAATATTCAATCTTCATTATTAACTCGCGTAATAGCCGAGAAGGCAACGAAAAGGCCATCGAATATATAATCGACTACTATAAACTCATTCATAGTTGGGGATGAGATGCGCACAGGCCTTCGATGTGAGACTGCAGCTTGCAGGGTGGCGCATGGATATTACAACGGTCAATCTTTCGGTTGGATATTACCGACTGTTTTGCTAAAATCAGGGAATGTGGCGTACATGAACTGAGATTTTTTGGTCAGCAAAGGTGCGAGAGTAGAATGGGCGCCATAGTAGTATATTCAGATGGACTGAATGATGCTTTAACAACGACCTTGCTTCCCAGACGCATTAGTATAGATACGAAGTACCTTAAAGGCGTAGAGTTGTGAGAAGTATGGCAAAAGGTCCATGGAAATGCCATTGCCAAGATGCATGTAGATTGCAAAATGCTTGCTAGTGGTATAGCGAAGGGGATATGATAGACACGATGTATTTGTATTCATCTTCTTTTCACGGCTGTTTGTGTTTTCGCTTTCAGGTTCCACACAGATTCTATGAGACGGCAGCGATGACACTCCAGGGCTCAATTGGGGATATGTAAAGGCCATCAATTAAGCAAGCTTGGAATGAGGGAGTTATATTGGGAATTCAATGTGAAACTTGGCGAGTCATCGCCTATTGTTCCTTGTGACTCGTGCTAGGAATGCCGACGCCTCTAAGAACCGTAACAACCACCTTTTCGTAGCAGAAGTACTAATAGCTCCTCTAATTCTTATCCTCAAAGGCTTATGAAGTCACTGATAATATTATTCGTTACCATAGTTATCAAACCCATCTTAAAACAACCCAAACTCCGTAACATGGTCATAAATGATAGCTCGAGATGATAGCTTGATTTCCACATATTCAACTTGGAAAACGTCAAAGATGAATCTATTTTTGAGCTTCATATTTCTCAACCACTAGATTCACGATATGACGGAGTCCCTCCATCTCTTCCTCAACCTCCAATCCGAGAGCATTCGGGTCAATACTGCATCCAACATAGACCGGCATGCCGATGCGTCGGGCAAGAATCTTCGCAACACGAGTTGTGTACTCGATGCTGGAAGGTGAAGTATAAATTGTAGTAGAGATTGTTGATTTAGGGGATGTGCGCTTCTTTCGTTAATCAATTGATCATATTAAGAAAGAGGGTTCTTTTCCTCTTTTTCTCTTTCGATGTTTTGAGGCTACTTACATCGGGCATAGCGTAGACAAAACTACCGAGGGGTTTTATGGACCCTGCTGAGTCGCCTGGTGTTGATGTCGCCAGGAAGATAGTTGCGCAATGGCCTAAGAAGGTCAAATGGACATGACCAGTTGTGTGAAGGGCCTTTGGAAGTGGGAATGAGATCTCTTTCGGTTTCAGGTCGGGAGAGACCCGCTGCGTCTGTTGGAAAGCGGCATCGGCCATGTCAAAGATGAAGATATAGACGAGAATGAATTCAGTAGATTTTTGCGTCACGGAGATACTCTTTCTCGTTGGTTGTTGGCTGATATGCTGACGAGGTGAGGTTGAGGGTTGGAAATGCGGCGATTGTGGAGGAACTCCCCGCCTGATTTTCTCCCGCCCAGATTTGCCCGCATTTCACTTCGCTCTACTTTTTTCCCTTTTGTTTTCGCTCTTTTCTCGACACTGCATTGTTTTCCACTCCACAATGTCAGATCAACAGCAGTGGGATGGGGAATTCGATCCCTTCGCTGACCCCGAAGAGCGCAGGGTACTTTTCGCAGCATTGGACTCTTTCCGGTAGGTGGATTGAATGATGCCTAGAGTTGGATCGATGATACTACATACTATATTTATCTACACCTAGATGTGCAATTTTACATCTACTCTACACTAGTATAGTCTCCATGAAATCCTTGAATCCAGGCTGAAAGATATCTACAGACAATATCGTCGGACAGCTCACCGAAACACCACACATCGCCGGCGGCAGGCTTTTTACGCCCTGCCCTCGGAACACTGGCAGATGCTGTCGGAGCCCCCATTTTCTATTTTGGATCACTTCAACGCTGTGGATGATGCCATTGACGTCAATGCTGAGATTGCCGATGCTATTCTAGCTGTCGGTTTGAAATCTTTCGGCCTGTCCGCTGCCCCAGACAAGGCTGATCCCAACCAAAACTGGCACGATACAGCCACCGCATCGGACGTCAACAAGGCGCACTCGACCATCCGTCAATTCTACCGTGACTGGAGTGCTGAGGGTCAGGTTGAACGGGATGTTTGTTATGGACCCGTTCTTGCCGATCTGCAGAAAGAGTTCACGACGCGCCGTGAAGCCGGCGAGGAGATTCGCGTGTTGGTGCCTGGGTCCGGACTGGGCCGATTAGTCTTTGATCTGTGTATGGCGGGGTATGAAGCGGAAGGGAATGAGATTTCATATCATCAGTTGGTGGCCAGTGATTGGGTGCTGAACCATATCGAGGAGCCGATGAAATATGCGTTGCACCCTTTTGCACTACATTTTTCTAATCTGAAAACGCGAGAACAACAATTGCGGAGTGTGGCTATCCCCGATACGAACCCTAGGACGGCATACTACGAAGCGGTGACTACAGGGACGAAGGTCGGATCGATGTCCATGTCTGCGGCCGATTTTGTGGTTCTCTATAAAAGTCTTGAACAAGAAGCGAGCTTTGATGCAGTGACGACGGTATTTTTCATTGATACGGCGCCCAATATTATCCGATACATTGAAGCTATTCGACACTGCCTCAAACCGAATGGCGTATGGATTAATGTGGGGCCGCTTCTGTGGCATTTTGAGGATGGACATTCACAGACGACAGAGAAAGATGGCACGGACGCAGGGATTGGAGCACCGGGGAACGTGGAGTTGACGCAAGAAGAAGTCTTAGCGTTAGTCAAGAAAATGGGGTTTGAGATTGAGAAACAGGCGACGAACGATCAGTATTGTGGATATATTCAAGATAGGGAGAGTATGCTGCAGAACTTATATCGACCAGGGCACTGGGTGGCCCGAAAGAGAGCTGAATAATGGACACGAGAATAGATGATACTCGATTGGTTCAGATTCCTCCTCGATGAGCCATTCAGCTTGAGAGCGAGCAGTGTTTACCAGTAGTAGTTAGTATGCAAGTAGTAAGTATGGGGGCCAAAGAATACGAGGGCTGATGAGACCAGTTTATATCGACATTACAATGAACATTCTACAAAATGAGCAGTGGTAAATAAAAGATAATACTAAATTAGATCTACTGAATCCAAATTTATTTAATTCTGTACAAAAATATACACTTGGGTATAGTGAAAAATAGTAAATGCCCGGTTGATCTCGCACTTCTTTCTCTCCACAGCCTTTTCTGCCGCTGTCAGCCTCGTCCCCCTCTTCTCTCCTTGTTCTTCCTCTCTTCCTTTTATTCTCCTCCTCGCTCTTCTTTTCCCCCCTTTCTTCCTTTTTCTTTTTTGCCGCACATGGACTCCATGAGCGCTCGTTTCCGGTCCTTTGGATTTAAGAGCAAGGACAAGCGAGATAAACATCAGCCTGCCTCGCCCGCCCCATCGAGCACCAACCCCTCAAACGGTGCGACTTCGCCCACTGCGCCTCCATCCCACCGCAGTTCGTCGACGACAAGTTTGTCTATAAATCAGCAGCAGCAACAACAACAGCCGCCTTCACAACCTCCGACCCAACTGAATCGCCCTCCAAGTTATCCTCCCCAGCAGCACCGGCCAACGAGTCCCATGGTTCCTGGTCAACAACTCACCCAGCATCCTGCCCCACTGCCACCCAATATGCAGCAACAATATCAGCCCGGTATTCCTCAACAGATGAACCCTCCTCCTGCGTATGGCATGCAACAGCCTCAACAGGGCATGGGTCTCCCCATGCCCCCCGGTGCTGCCCCACAATATCGCAATCCCGCCGAGATCGAGGGATCCAACCGGGGTAAGGCACAACTCATTGTTGGTATTGATTTTGGTACTACTTTCTCCGGTGTCGCCTTCGCCTTCGCCACAAACAATGAGGCTCGCGAGGATATAATTACAGAGTGGCCGGGTTCCGGTACTCATACCAAACAAAAAGTAAGCGCAATAGATCAGGCCCCCCTCTCTTCCCTTTCCACATCTCTCCTCATGTTCCTTATTTTCCCCTCGCTGCGATCCGTGTCGGTCTATGTCACGTGGTCTATACTTTCTAAGGGCAACCTCAGCATTCAGCATCATGTACAGAATTTGTGCTCACATATTAATCTTGTTTAGATTCCGACCGTTCTCTATTATGATCAATACCAAAAAGTGGTCGGTTGGGGCCCCGATATCGCCGATGCTTTGGCCCCCACAGGCTATCCCAAGCCAGGTGTACAAAAGGTGGAATGGTTTAAGCTACAACTGATGCTTTCTGGAAATACCTATATCGATCCTATCAACCTGCCACCACTACCCCCAGGAAAATCCGAAATCGATGTCGCCGCCGATTACCTCTTCAAGCTGCGCCAGGCTATGCGGGCTCAGTTACAGAAGACCCTCGGCGAGGTATTCACTCGCGAGGAGCGCAACATTCGATACTATCTTACTGTACCAGCTATTTGGAATGATGCTGGCAAGGCTGCCACCCGTGCAGCGGCTATCCAAGCAGGTTTCTTACGTGATGAGAATGACAACCGTCTTACCTTGATCTCTGAGCCTGAAGCTGCCGCTCTTTTCTGTGCGAAGAGCGGTCTGTTGAACCTGAAGATTGGTGATGCCATTTTAATTGTTGACTGTGGTGGCGGTACTGTTGATCTGATTGCCTACGAGGTCGAGGAAGAATCGCCCTTCAGTGTGATGGAATGTACCACTGGATCCGGTGACTCGTGTGGTTCTACAGCCCTCAACCGTAACTTTAGCAATATCCTGCGGGCTAAAATTCGCAAGATGAAGCTGCCAGATGGCTCACGTATCGCGGGCCGAGTCTACGCTAAGTGTATCATGGATTTTGAGAACCGAATTAAGGCCGACTTCCGTAACAATGGCCAGAAATGGGCGGTGGATGTTGGCATCGAGGCCGATTTCCCCGATGCGGGCATCGAAGAGGGCTACATGATGTTTACCAACGAAGAGATCCTCCAGTGCTTTGAGCCTGTGGTCAACCGGATTCTCGAGCTGGTTCGCAATCAGATCATTGCCATCCAAGCTCAGAACCGAGTTCTACAAAATGTCCTGGTGGTGGGTGGATTTGGTGCCTCTGAGTACCTCTTCCAACAAGTGAAGCTGCATGTCCCGCCACAATATAATTCCAAGGTTGTCCGACCCATGGACTCTGTGGCAGCCATTGTGAAGGGTGCGGTCACTGCAGGTATCACCGAGCGGGTTATCACCCACCGTGTCGCTCGTCGACACTACCTTATGGCTACCCTGCAGCCTTTCAAGGAGGGTTATCATCCGGAGCAGTACCGTGTGCCCAGTCTGGATGGCCGGGACCGTTGCAAATACACTCGTCAAATTTTTGTGCAAAAGGGAGAGCGAGTCAAGATTGGAGAGCCTGTCAAGGTCAGCTTCTTCCGTCAGGTGGCACCAGGTGCTACTCTGATGTACGAGGACGTTCTTTACGCCTGTGATGAAGATGTCTGCCCTGAATATACCAAAGATCCCCGTGAGTTCCAGCAGCACTTTATCAGTCTACGAAGTAGTCCAGCTAACAATCATATAGGAATCAAGGAGGTCGTCACGCTTACCTCGGATCTGTCCCGCAAGAACTTGGAGACCGACTTCGAGCGTATGGATACTCCCCAGGGTATCTTTTACCGAGTATACTTCGATATTTACCTCACTTTGGATGGGAGTGAATTCAGTGCCGAGCTGGTCTGCCAGAACGAAATCATGGGTCGCTGCCGTGCCAAGTTCCGGTAAACGCCCTGCACAAAGAACCTCAACAAAAAGAAAAACAAAAAGAAAAGGAAAGAAAAAGAAAACCAGAGAGCCAACGTATGGCTTTCTGCAAGTCGAGCCGTACAGATTTTGTTTCTATCGGTGCATAAAAACGCCCGGCCATGTAAAGCAAAGCAAACCAAAGCAACATGGCCAGCCCTAACTTCACCCTCCCTTCAGCTTGAAAATCAAGCCTAACTCTTCTCCCTATCTACTGGGCAGCACTACTGGAGAACCGGCGTTGTTTGTCGACCCGTATTGCAATTTCGCTTTCTACATATATGCCTGGCAGCGTTTGGATTTGTGATATCTTCGGTGGGTTATTTTCACTTCGTTTCTTCTGGTCTTCTTAGATACCTCTTTACTAGTATTTGATTGAATGAATTATGAGTGGTCGATTCAGCTATTCTGTCGTATCTACTACACCATTGACTACCTAGTGAAACGGGATAGGATGCTCGAGGCAGCACGGTCGGTACGTGCAGGTCGAATGGGGCAGAAGGATGAGGGTAAACAACACCCCAACTAGGGCTAACTGCTAGCACTCTCTCGAATAGGCTGGAACTCTTGTAGTTGACTCTGTGTGTGTTGCTAAAGATGCTATCTAAATGAATGTATATAAGCTCCCTTCCAAATTAGGCCAATTTCCTTACATAATCCCTATACTGGATGGCAGGCCGATACTCCCCACTACACTAGGTAGGTAGTCAACTTCACTATCGGTTTGATTCAATCATGGCCATGGAGACCTCGAAACTAAAGCCTCATAGCATCTCTAGTAACTAGGATCTAATAATGGCTTTTCCTACTCCTGTTGTCTGTAAAAATTTCTTAATTTATTTTGAGTAGATACAATTTTGCGTCCAGAGTCATATCATGATATATCGAGAGCAACTGAAAACTCAAGTCTCCAGATTGATACTCCGTCCAAAACGAGCATACAAAGCAACCTTAAGTTGCTGCATTTCCTCCCGTAATTCACCGATAGATTCTTCCAATTTGGAAACATCGGTGTCAATCTGTTCTGTCGATGTGGAGAGCATGGACTGGGCATCTGCGAGGGGAAGCTGAAAGAAGGAATCTCCAATTTTATAGCTATTCGGTGTCAGTTGGAGATATTCTGATGTATGTTGACGGTGTGGAATGGGCCACTCACGGAACGAGTTCATCTTCATCGGCTAGTTCGAGTTCCATGGAAATTTCCTCTAGGTCTTCCTTGTCTTTCTGGATTCGGTCTTAGTATCGGGTCTCTTCGTGATCTGGAGTGTTTGGTGTTTGGCGGGGGTATCAGGGACTTACCTGCTTGGCCTTTAGCTGTTCTTCGAGGGTAGCCTCTCGTTGATGTAACCGGCTGAATCGATTGATCTTCTCCTGGTCCTCGCGACGAACTTCATTCTCGTCACTGCCACCGAGGCCTTCTTCCTCTCGCGAGAGCTGTGAGAGTTAGCGGGGTGATTGTTTGATGGGGGTGTGGGTGTGGCAGGGTGGCTGGGAGGAATTGGCGGGATCAGAGTAGAATAGGGGGTGTAGTGTGCTCTTCTCAGTACTTACCATGCGAGGTTGCATCATTTTGAAGGAGTGTAGGGGGTTGAAGCAAGCATTGACGGGCGAGTTGGACTGTTGAAAGGTTCGCGGTGAAGTGGCCCGTGCGTAGGCGGAGGGGCATAACAGCAGTATACAGCTGAGTATAGTTATAGATAGTAGATAGTTATTGTGAGTATATATATATATATATATATCAGTATCTATTGATGAATGTAAGATTGCACTTATCATTGAGAATAAAGAGGATATATCTTGTATAATCAAAAATTCAGAGTTGACAAGTATACAATATGCAGATTAGAGCTCGTCTTGTACTACTAGTATGCCCTCTTACTTTGGAGCATTGCCATCAATTATTACTAGTACTTTACTTTGAAGTACCCCCAACTTGTTATTCAATTATCAAATTCTATAGAATATACTGTATCCATAAAATTTTCCAAATTTATAGAGTATTAATAGTTACTCAGTTGTTATACTATTAACGGTGACATCATCGCCTGAGGCAGTGTTTCATCTGCTTATTCAAGCATTTCAACCTGACAATTTAATCATTTAGGCAGACTCGAGTATCATATCTCATCTACATGCTGTTCTCCCTTAAAACACTGTGATCCCGAGAGTTTGCTGTCTATACACAGTACACCAGGACTACTGCTGCTGCTGCTGCTGCTGCTGCACATCGGATTTGCAGCTCCGCGCCGGAGAAACGAAAGACCTCCGCAAGTCGCTTCTCGCCTCAACTCCAGCCCCATCGCATCCTCTCGAGCTATCCACCACTCTTCCGCTGTCTACCTCCATCTATACGTGTCCTTCAAGCGGATCATTCTCGGCTGAGACTTGCCTCCAGCTATCCCACTATCTTTAATCACCTCTCCCTCTCTAATCCCGACGCGAGTCTGCTCCGCTGTCATCTCCACGCGGAACAAATCCAACCATCTCCATCTCCCTCCTCGACCTAATCCCACATTCTCACCATGCGAATAAAATCAAAGCAGACTCTTCTTCTCGCCTCCGCGCTAACGGCCAACTTCGCGACCGCGATCAGCTTTGATTGCGCCCATATCAAGGTCAACGACTACAAATACGACTTGAGTCCCTTGGGCGGCGTACACGAGATCTACCACGTCAACAAAACAGAGGAGTACTCTACAAACACCACCTACGTCCTTGATATCTGTCAATCACTAGGAAAGGCCTCGAAACGTCCAGATGGGGCGGGCAGCTGCGAGCACTCTAAAAACAGTACGTTTCCTTCCTTCTTGCCTACTCGATTTGACACCCACGGACTGGCCCGTTACCCTGTCAAGTCTAGGACAATTTTCTAACATCATCTCCCTTAGTCTGTGGATTCGAAGAACTAAAGCCAGCCGATGGCAATGGAGACCAGAAATTCGGGTTCCCGATCGCTGGACTCGATCCGATGGGAGGTGGTTCCAAGGATCCGCAATTCACTCGGTTGAACGAGATCGACCCTGAGATTGAAGGGTTGCGATTGAGAATTGCCGGTGGTTCATGGAAGGGTGAACACAATGATCAAAAAGCGAAGGATGCGGCTGCCATGATTGATTTCAAGTGTAATCCGGATCGATCTGGGTTGGAGGGAATTGGTACCAAGGAGGCACAGTCAGTGGAAGAAAAAGAAGCTGCGGGAAAACGGAGACGTGCTGAAGGGGATGAGGAGAAGACGGAGCAAAGTTTGCAATATAAGAGTTTTGGACCGGATGATAATGGGGTTTATGTGCTTAAGTTGGAATGGCAGACGCGCTATGCCTGTGATGATTATCAGAGGGGTAAGGAGGCTAGTTCGAATCATTGGGGATTCTTTACTTGGTTGCTTATTATGTGAGTGTCCTGTCTACCTGATCGGGTTTACCTGATCAAATTCACGCAAAGCCTATAATATACTTGATACTGACTCGTCGACAGTGTATTCCTCTGCGTTGCAGCCTACCTCATCTTCGGCTCCTGGCTCAACTATAACCGCTATGGTGCACGAGGATGGGATCTTCTTCCTCACGGTGATGCAATCCGCGATGTGCCATATCTTTTCAAAGATTGGGGCCGTCGGGTGGTTGATACCTTACAAGGATCTGGATCGAGAGGCGGATACAGTGCGGTTTAGAGAGGGTGATTGATCTGTACTATGGGAGTTGGACAATTACAATCTGTATGGCTGGGTCTTATCTTACAGCTTGATCTTTGAAATAGTTCTTAGGCGCGATGAGTTACACAAGTGTAGCAATGTGATATACTTGATAAACCAGACTGCTGTAGTGCCTTGGATTTCATAGTTTATTATTGCATATTGGTCGGACAGAATTGACTGAGATATAAAAGAAATTCCGGAGGAACTCAAAGATGCAAGTCATTGTTTACTCCGAGATGAATGTAGCCCATTATCAGAATTGGGCGAATTCTTCTTGATTGCGTGTTGCAGTCATTATTCTCTCGTTAGGGTTATGAGCATCCCAGATTAGTATAATTCGACCTGATATAGCCACCTATCACACCAGGTAGACTCAAGCTGTTCAAAGATAATTAATTAGTATAAATCTTCAATGCTCTCAAACCAGCCCCATCAAATTGACTAATACACTAATAGGTGAGTACTAGAGTAAACGTGGGTATAAAATATGCTAGCAAGTCCATTCAGTCTGAAAACATACAAACGAGACCGGGTCTCATAGATCCCCGCAAGATGAGCAGAGCTAATAAGAACAAGCGAACGTCAAACAGTACCAGCAAAGTCGGTGAGATAACAGCAAATGAACATGACATAAAATATCCAATGGAGTACATTAAATGGAGTGGAATTGAGTGATTGGGGCTGGTCATCGCGTCATCGGCCGATCCGATGGGCAATCGTGGAGTTGCAACATTCTCCATTCCCCTTCTTCCTCTTCCTTCTTCTCCCTTCCTCTCTTCTTCTCTTCTTCTCTTCTCTCGTTCTCTAACTCTGTTCTTCTCCTCTCCTATGACTCTGCCAGCCATACTCATCACTGATTATACCTTCACGGCAAATTGCTTCAGATACAGATAATCACCCATATTGGCATCCACCGTCTGTCGAATCATGGCTGCGGCCTCAGCACCATACTTCTCGGTCCATTCCTCATCAAACTGCTGCTCCGACTTGGGCGCATGTTTCTGCGACGCGTTAGTCAATCCTTCCACTTCCCTCCCCATTGTCATTCCCATTGGGACAAAGGACTTAATACTTACGTGCTTTCTCGCAACCAGACTACTCGATTCAATAGCATCATTGTGAAATCCACGCCACTTCTCAAATGCATCACAGGCAACCTTATAATCCTCTGGCGTATCCCAGATCAACATCTCCGGGGTATAAGGGAGACCCACGCTGTTACAGAATGCTTCAATAGTAGCTGCCGGAGCATCAAGCATATCATCTGCATCAATAACGCAAATCTCATCCGTCGTCTCCTTAACCTTCGACTCATCTTCCAGATTTAGATCCGAACGAGTCGCAACCCGTGGTCCAACGAGTCCCTCCCGACGAAGGAAATCAAAGTGTCGTCGCAACTCGTCATACCCAGCCTCGAGAGGACTGTAGTTATAGAAACCTGTCACCTTATCTAGGGGTGGGATTGTGCAGCGGAAATACGACGGCACACTGAAGTGAGGATCACGGATCAGGAATGCCCAGTGGAAACGCTCTTGGATTTCGCGTGGCATTACTGTCGGGTTACCTGGTTCTGAAGGTGTATTGTACGGGTACGGTCGGATTGAGTCGTGCCCGTTGGCAGCGGAACCGTTGGCTGTTGAGCCGTTGGTGTTGCTGCTGCCGTTCACCGTGCCGTTGGTGTCGTGGACACCGTTGGTCGCGGTGTGGTCGTTGGCGTGGGCATGTCCGTTGACATTGCCATTCACGCCATTGGTGATCTCCCCGTTGGTGCCGACACCACGCTTGATGCGTCGCAGAGATGGAGCCACACTGGCGGGAAGATCATTTGGAGGGAGAAGGTAATGGTCGATGTCCTTGATGAAGACTCTCTTGCCCTGCAGACAGGTAAGTATTTTTTCCGTGGATTTACGTGTAACAGGTGAACCCTTCCCTGTCTATCGCTGCCACTTTAGTGGCAGCGAGAGAAGCAGGTACAAGGGTAAACAGCCTGTGTTACAGATGCAGGGCCTGGGCTGTGAAGCAACTTCAAGTTGGGATGATATGACAGGAGGATTTTTGACAGTAGGGTTAAGGACCATCATCCCGTCAACTTAAGGATTGAGGGCAGATGGTAAGGAATCAGGAAAGAAAAAGGGTCGGACCTCGGATGCTTCTCGTTCAATTCTCTCCAACACGGTGAGATAGGTCGACTCGCTAAAGCCGCTATCCAGGCGAGCCTGTTCGTCGTCTTCGAAACGGTCGGAGAGACGTTCCGGACCGTAGTAGAAGGCGTCACCGAAGGGCTCATGAATGCACTGGATGGTTGAGCGTTGAGTCATGAAGACCTAAATTGTCAGCAAATTCACGTAGACAGACGTAGACCTGTAAATAATGATCTGAATAAAATGAAAAGGTGAAAATTTGAATAACATACTCGCTCAAAAGCCGTCGAGCATGCTCGAGGATGGGTAGCCACGAAGATCGGCTTAGTCGACATTGTACAGTATTTAACTGAATAACTCAATTTATAGAATATGCACTGAGTGATGCAGATCCAAAAAAAAAGATCAAAAATTGAATTTTGAGAAGGGTCTCAAAATTCTGGGAATAAACTCGTGGAGAAGCCGAGAGTACTGCACAGTAATAATACTGTAAATGGCTGGTAGCAAAAGGTCCGATGACAAGAATGCCTCAGCCTCAGCTCAGCCTATGAGAAACTTGGGGAAATTGGAAGAGGCAGAGAATGTCGGTAACAATAGGAAGTTGACCGAGGCCGAGAAGGCAAATGCAGGATGCAGTATGTATGCAGCGAGGCAAGCAGCAAATCCGAAGACGAGGAAATTGTAAATCTGGAGGGACGATGGCGTGAGATCAAGTTTATATTTATACAAATCCAGGATAAGTGGACTAGGGCTAGACTTGTCCACTTAGTTACAGTTAATTAGTTAATTACAGTTAGTTAGTCAGTGCAGACAGAGAAAAAGGAAATGCCTCCTAATTTCTCCTCCTAAGAGAAATTGGAATTCCAATCAAACTCAACCTCAACCTGGATAAGCTCGGTTCGCACAGCCCTGTTTACCTTTCGACCCTCGGATGGGTTCCATTGGGTCGATGGATCTGGTTTGCCAGTTGGAGAGGATTGTCATTGGGTTGTCTGATCTGTTGGTGAGGGGATGATCTACATATCATTTATACTGTAGTTACCTGATGTTGATGATATTATTGTAGTGATGATACTGCATCAAGTAGTATATAGCCCTAACTCGAGACTCGAGGATGTCGGAGGAGAGAGGGCCGTACATTTACTATCACTATCACTAACTAACTAGCTTAGTACCAACTACAGTAGTGCACTGTAACTAATAAGTAGTACTCTGTGTACGATATAGTAGATGAGTGTACAATATATACTGCCATCGAGGGTCCAGAATCCAAATCATTGCTGTAGGTATGTACGATGCAGACCATGCCCCGCCGCAGGAACCCTCCGCTTCTATTTTTTGCGCCATATCCGCGCATCTCGTTGCCCCAGTGGCCCCGACGAAACCTTGGTCTGTCCTGGCGCTGTCGATTCGGTCCAATCGGGGCCATCTGAGTGGGTGATGGGTGGGTGGGTAGGTCCTGGATTGATCTGGATGTTCCGAGGCAGGAATAAAATTGTGGGACACGGTCTGAGTCCTTTCCCGCGATGTCTCCACGAGAGAGTTAGTAGTAGCCTATAACAGATGGGATAAAGAGGAGTAGGGAGGAGTAAAGGGGAACAGAGAGGGGTTAGTGTACAGTAATGGGTTGAGGTTGACTTTGGGAGTTGTGGCCATCCGGTGAAAATCCCGCGGGTGAGCTGAAGTGGAGCTGCCGAGGGTTCAACGGAGGACAAAGTGGGATTCTCATGGAAGGCAGAGTTTATTTTGGAATGTATTCTTCCTCACCTTTCCGATATACTTACATAGCGAGGGAATACATACGGAGTAGTAGTTTTACACTGGCATCTGCTTCTCCTCAATCGGCCGACTTTGCATGAGGTCTGATCCTCTCGTGTTGGATTTGCGTATTGTATTGACGTCATGATATATTTCTGTCGGTTATCGTGGATATTAAATTCTGTAGTATCCTACAAAAGGTATATGTAAATGAGATAATCTCAAAGTAGAATCAAACAGAGTCAACTCAAACTAGTGATATCCCATGTCACCACTCCCTCCATGTCATCAGTCGATAACTGTGAAGTCCTGGTTACCATGGAAGTGAAGAGGGGTTGGGCCGTTCCACACTGGCGTCAGCGGCACCCGCGTCATGAAGAAATCAAGTCTTCCTGTTTCCTTGATCGCGGGTGGATTTGAGAGTACCTGAGACGTGAGGTACAAGTCCTGTCCAGTATGTACAGTACATATGTATGTACAGAGCTCTCTGGTTGGCATCCCGCCAATGGAATGTATTCTCTATAAGTGGACCTGAACCTGGTAGACTGCTTTAGCTTACTCTGATCTCAAGCTGTTTTCCTCGTTTGAAAGTCACATGATATAGGTGGCTGGCGACAGTTAAGCCACAGTTCTGTGGCTTTTAACACGTGACCTGTCAGACCATTCGAGAAATCAGGTGATCATTCCAGAAGGCGGTGGAAGCCCCTCGGACTGGCTGGTGTCGTCATGGCCCGCCCAGCTGCTTCCGCCGATGGCAGCCCAAAAGTATATCAGCCGATCTTTTGATTCTTTCTCCTCATTCCATTTCCATCTTCATTGCGCATACATATCTACACTACACATAAACTACCTCCTCACTGCAACTGACTACTCACCCCTCCGTTCAACATGAACGGCGCTCAGTTCACAGATCGGGCTAACAAGGCCTTGCTGGACGCCAGCGCTTTGGCCGAACAATACGCCCACTCTCAAATTCTACCCCTCCACCTAGCTGTCTCACTCCTCAACCCATCACCTGATGAGTCTCAGGATCAGCAGCCCGTAGGACACTCATCCCATGAAGGCGCTTCAGCTCCTCTCTTCCGACAAGTTATCGAGCGCGCCCATGGTGACCCGCAACTACTCGATCGGGCATTAATGAAGCTCTTGGTCCGTCTGCCCAGCCAAGATCCTCCGCCAGAGTCCGTCGCCGTTTCTCCACAATTAGCAAAGGTTATTAGGTCCGCAACCGAGCTATCCAAGACCCAAAAAGATAGTTTCGTTGCTGTCGACCACTTAATTCAGACATGTGCACAAGACACCCAGGTTGAGCGGGCTCTTCGAGACTCGAATGTCCCCAACCTCAAATTGATCGACAATGCCGTGCAGCAGATCCGTGGTTCGCGCCGCGTCGACTCCAAGACTGCCGACTCAGAGAGCGAGAATGAGAATCTGAAAAAGTTCACCATCGATATGACTTCTCTCGCTCGTGAAGGTAAGATCGACCCAGTCATTGGTCGTGAAGAGGAGATTCGACGTGTCATTCGAATTCTCAGTCGACGCACAAAGAACAACCCTGTCCTCATTGGTGAGCCCGGTGTTGGTAAGACAACCATCGTCGAAGGCTTGGCCCGTCGTATCGTTAATGCCGATATTCCCGCCAACTTGGCCCAATGCAAGCTCCTCTCCCTCGACGTCGGCTCTCTCGTCGCCGGTAGCAAATACCGCGGTGAGTTCGAGGAGCGCATGAAAGGTGTTCTCAAAGAGATCGAGGACTCTAAGGAAACCATCGTTCTCTTCGTTGATGAGATTCACCTGTTGATGGGAGCCGGATCCAGTGGCGAGGGCGGCATGGATGCTGCCAACTTGTTAAAGCCTATGCTTGCCAGAGGTCAATTGCACTGCATTGGTGCGACAACCCTCAGCGAGTACCGCAAGTATATCGAGAAGGACCAAGCTTTCGAGCGACGATTCCAGCAAGTCCTGGTCAAGGAGCCTTCTGTCACTGAGACCATCTCGATCCTGCGTGGTCTCAAGGAAAAGTACGAAGTTCACCACGGTGTCAACATTATGGACGGTGCCATTGTTTCAGCGGCAACCCTTGCATCCCGCTACCTCACAGCTCGCCGTCTCCCTGACTCGGCGGTTGACCTAATCGATGAGGCTGCTGCTGCTGTCCGTGTCACCCGCGAGTCTGAGCCCGAAGCCCTCGACACTCTCGACAGAAAACTTCGCCAGCTCCAAATCGAAATTCATGCACTGGAGCGTGAGCAGGACGAAGCATCCAAGGCTCGCCTGGAAGCTGCCAAGCAAGAGGCTGCGAACGTTGCTGAAGAACTGCGACCTATGCGCGAGAAGTACGAAAGTGAAAAGAAGCGCAGCAAGGAAGTCCAAGACGCCAAGATCAAGCTTGACTCCCTCAAGGTTAAGCGTGACGAAGCTGAACGTTCCGGTGACACTCAAACTGCAGCCGACCTCGAATACTATGCTATTCCCGAAACCAAGACTCTCATCGAACGCCTTGAGGCGGATCGAGCTCGGGCTGACGCCGAGCGCCGTGCTAATGCTGGCGAGGCCGGCGAAGCCCTTCTTGCAGATGCAGTTGGCCCTGATCAGATCAACGAGATTGTTGCTCGCTGGACTGGCATTCCCGTCACTCGTCTCAAGACCAGCGAGAAGGACAAGTTACTACGCATGGAGAAGTATCTCGGCAAAATTGTTGTTGGTCAGAAAGAAGCAGTTCAATCTGTCTCCAATGCAATCCGCCTTCAACGCTCTGGCTTGAGCAACCCCAACTCACCACCAAGTTTCCTCTTCTGTGGACCTTCGGGTACTGGTAAGACTTTGCTCACAAAGGCACTTGCTGAATTCCTCTTCGACGATCCCAAGGCCATGATCAGATTCGATATGTCTGAGTACCAGGAACGCCACTCGCTCAGCCGAATGATTGGTGCTCCTCCAGGTTACGTCGGCCACGATGCCGGTGGACAGCTGACTGAAAGCCTGCGTCGTCGCCCCTTCTCTATCCTGCTCTTCGACGAGGTAGAGAAGGCAGCTAAAGAGGTTCTTACTGTACTCTTGCAACTCATGGATGATGGCCGCATTACCGACGGCCAAGGCCGCATCGTCGACGCAAGGAACTGTATCGTTGTCATGACCTCCAACCTGGGAGCCGAGTACCTGGCTCGACCAACCACGAAGGATGGCCAAATCGACCCACAAACCCGCGATATGGTCCTGGGTGCTCTCCGTGATTACTTCTTGCCCGAATTCCTCAACCGTATCTCCAGCACTGTTATCTTCAACCGTCTCAGCAGAAAAGAGATCCGCAAGATCGTCGATCTTCGTCTCGACGAGGTGCAGAAGCGACTCGAGCATAACGGCCGCAATGTCAAAATCGAATGCACCGAGGAGGTCAAGGATTACCTCGGTGCTGCAGGGTACTCCCCAGCTTACGGTGCCCGACCCTTACAGCGTCTCATTGAGCGCGAAGTCCTCAACCGTCTTGCTGTCCTCATTCTCCGAGGCAGTATCCGGGACGGCGAAGCTGCTCGCGTCGTACTACGCAATGGTCATCTCGAAGTTGAGCCTAACCATACCGACAGTGATGGCGATGAGTCCATGACTGACTCGGACGTTGACTCTATCGTCGACATGGACGATGATACAGGCGACATGGATCTGTACGACGAGTAAATGGCAGATCTTTCCTATTTCTAAAACATTTGCTTCCAGCGAAAAGTTTGTGATTCTCACGATGATGACGAAATAATATTATCCTTTTTCATGTTTCATATTCTGGCGCGGCGTTGGTATTCAAGTTGTGGAATTATCTTTCGCATGGCCTAATTTGGGCCTATTATTTTGTTAATCAGCTGGCTCTCGATTAGTCTCTGTTTATATTATGAATATAAAGCAATGACATACTACTATTCATCGCTAGAAGCTATTTTATTCTTTCTCATACCTTGTAGGATTAATGTCTCTCGTGTACAATAAGAAAACAGTAGTAGAACTCCTGATCGTTAAATGTCGATACAAATTTCTAAGACGTAAGTACTACAATATCTCAAGTTTCGAAATTGTAAATTATTATCATTTTCCCGGTCCACGATCACTTAATGTCTAGTAGCCCTGCATTCCATTCTCTCTTCCTTGTTTTCTGAGATTTGCCGCTACGCCATAATTTCACTTGCGTACCTACGTTCCGGAGATGAAGAACTAAGATTGATACAAACGATAACATAGGGCTATGTTATGGTTTGTATCAATCTTAGTTTATCGATGTGGCATAATTGAGGAGATGTAAACACCGCTATCATCCCTGTTTCTTACTCAGCCAGACTGATTTCTTCTTCTTTCAGGGGAAAATACTCGATTTTTCTTCATTCATTCTCGTTTCTTTACTCTACTCGACCTGTCGTAATTCAGTATCCTCATACGAAAGCAAACAGTAATATACAAGTCGAAACAGTGATGAGTTTAAACCCCAAGAAGGGACGACTCTGCACTCCCTGGGCGACCGCACTATCATACGATATAGCGATGTTGTTGTTCAATCGGGCTATATTCGAGCCCACGAAGCACCGACACTGAAATTCATTGCAGAAAAAACAACAATACCCATATCCAAAGTTCATCATGTTCATTATGAAAATGGGAAAGTTAAGTCCATTGTAATGGACTACATACCAGGCAAACGACTCGATGAAGCATGGGATACTTTACACTCGAATCAGAAACTCTCCATTGCCAACGAGCTTCATTCTTACCTGAATCAACTTCGCGAATTGAAAGGCAACTATATCGGAGCAACCGACCGTGATCCAGCTATAATCGGTCAGATAATTTCAATTGAAGGCGGACTATTTGATACTGAACAACAATTCAACGAATTTATCTTGGGAAATATCATCAGACAAGCACCAAATCTTCTAAAACATTACGCTACACATGCACTGATGGATAACCATGAGATCGTATTCACTCGTTCTGATTTTGCTCCGCGGAATATTCTTGTTGATGGAGGCCGCGTTACTGCTATTCTTGATTGGGAATATGCGGTTTGGTATCCGGAATATTGGGAATACATTCAGGCACTTTAGCAGTTAGAACCAATGCCTAATTGGCCTGACTATTTACCATTGGTTCTTCCTCCCCGTTTAGATAAGGAATATGTTAGCATGTCACTCTTATCTCGAATCATGACCCATTGACGAAAAGTGGTCTGAGATGAGAATTTTGGAAGCAACCTCCATTGGAAGAAATATACATGGAGAGAAAATTGGCACAGAAGAGTACCATGGCAAACCTGTATACAGGATTGATCTCTCCTTGACTTAACTAATCGGTGTCTGATTATCGAGCCTAGGCCATCTTCAACAGCCAAACTTGTAACGCGCTATGTTTCTCATACATGTAAGACCACTACATGATATTACATTCTTCTAGGCCACGGATACAACGAAAAAGAATCATTAGACCTCTCAATAATCACCGTATTCTGATAGTATCGGAACTACTTCTCATCCTCACCATTTGGGCATTCCAACATTTAGAATGCACAACCATGACATCCTTTGATTGGAGCCACATGTGTCATTAGCAGATATTCTTGCACGCTAGTCGCTTCAGAATATACTTATATCAAGCGGTGGATGGACTTTGAATATTCGACCGGCCAACAGGAAAGCTCCCCCAGTCATTAGTCCAGTAGATAGCCAGGTTTCTCGGTGTTGATGCTTTCCGATGACTGACGCTCCCGGATTAAGAGATTGCCGAAAAATATTTTGGGACCATGTGCTGCAGAGTGAAGACTGACGGCTTTTCAGGCATAGATACTCACCAGAAACCCATGTCATGCTATTAGTCCTAGCGATGCCCCCCAAAGAGCCTATGGGATAGTGATCCACCTACAAGAGCCCTGGAGATGTCCCGTGGTACGTTACATTAGGCTCGGGCCGCCGGAAAAAAGAGTATAATTCTACCGCTGATTTTGAATGAAAATGGCTCACAAATAGAACGCATCTCGTCCGCTTCTTAAAACCTTTATCTGGCTGGTTCCGTTTCGAGGCCAGTCTAAGTCCTTTGGTGACTATACTCAGTTATATCAAAGTGGCTCTCTTCTCATACAAACGCTCCTAAGTACTTTTACTCCTTAGCATTTATCCAAGGACCCATGACTTCCCATTACCGTTATAGATCCAAACCTGTTCGATGTCATTCACATGCCCGAAAAGATATTCACACCATGACCTCAGGTAGAGAGAAATCTGTTCGTTTTAGGCGCATACAGCAGTTCATGCAGTCCATCGGACAAATCAAAATGATAATACTTCGCCGAGTAAGCGCTAAAGCCATACCCTTGTATAATTTCATGCATAGGCCATGGAATGGTCAAACGTGATTGGAGATCGGGCGTCAAAGCATACCATCTTCCATTAGAGATCCAGGCTCACTTGCATTGCCAGAACCCGGGCAAACATACAAAATTGATTCAGAGCGAATGGCCCCCCTTCCTCGTTGAGTATTTCATTTGAGAGCCCCTGCTATCTATCGTGCAACTGGAGAAAAGTTTTCAAAATGCCCTGGTAGTGACAGCTTCATTTCTATACCGACTTTTCGTCAGTGATGAGGTCGGGCATCGAGGTTCTACTGCTAATTGTAGCTGCGATGAAGTAGATTTGTAGGGATGGAGAGGAGGATAAGAGCCCCAGAAATAGTATAAATATTTGCTTCGATCACTGCAGTAAGAAAGAATCCAAGAAGAAGATACCGACAACATCTATTACTTTTCAGAATAACATTCTATACTACACGCGAGAAATCTTCATATTGCGTCCATACTAGCAAAGTATTTCTCTCCAACATGAGCCCATCTCTCAACATCGATCACCCCATAGGGAGGAACTCAGCAGTTCAATCTTATTTCGATCAATTCCTCGCAAGAGTTCCCTTTTATGAGGGTTTTCTTGAAACAGTTGAAAAGAAATGCCGTTCTATCCTAGGTGAAAAAGATATATCCCATTTTATAGAGAATCGGGTTAAGAACAGTCAAAGCCTTCGGAAAAAGCTGGACAAGCGGCAGACCGGCTCTTCTGACTATTCTTCAGTGAAGAATATCGAGGAAGATATTGTTGACCTGTGTGGCCTGCGTATCGTCTTCCATTCCATGGAAGACCAGCAAAAACTGAAAAGTCTTCTGGAGAACATCTTCGATGTCATAAAAGCGAAGGATCACGCCGGCGAGGGGGAAGAAAACCAACTCAAGCCTTGGCCGACAGATAAATTCGGCTACCAGGTACCACTAGCTAATTATGTTGGTACACACTATCGTTGCTTGATAAAGGTGGAAGCTTTCAAGGACTATATTGGGGGTCTCTCGGATGCGAGCCGGGATATCGCAACTAGCACTCTAATTGAAGTGCAGGTTCGGTCTCTGATAGACGATATGTACGCCAGATATATGCATCCTATCTACAAGTCTGGTGCGTCCTCCACCAAGGTGTTGTCAAACGCTCGATGTCTTCGCATGAGTCTTGAGAACGCGAGAACAGTCGCGATTGCAATGCAAGAATCAGCAGAGACAAATGAAAGGAAAAAAGACAGGCAATTTGAGACAGCTGATGATGTTGGGAAGTGCTTCCGAAAGCTCTTGAGATCACAATATGATCGAGATTTCATCGATAGCACAGGAGTGACATCTGAAGCTTTGAAATCCTTTCTTGAATCTTTGGGGAAGAATACCCCACGCTCTCTGCAGGCTCTCATGGAAGGTGCTGGCTTCAAGAACAGGTCTGACTGTCAGTATAATAGAGTCCGAAAGCTTTACGCCTCCATGGAGTTCAACTTTGTTCTCTTCCTGATGGACCAAGTTCTGCTCGACCAGAATGAACAGTCCAATCCCCCGCTAGAGAACCAAGACATCTCCGCAAAGGAGAAAATGGAAATAATTCTGAGCACTCTATTGTGGATGAATAAGCTTCTTCAAACGCCGAATGTATGGATAATGGAGCTTGCTAATACAAAACCCGAGAGAAGCCTGAAGGGAGGCCTCGAGTGGCTCAAGAAGCCCCACCAGCGCAGCATCCTTACAAAAGGACGCGAAGCAAGCAGTGAAGGCCAAGTCATTCTGGGCGAACTGTGGGGTTTGTTTAAGGATCATGAATATCGACCAATTCAGCTCTCTTTCGCTATGTCACGCCGCGGGATGGTAAGAAACGTTGTGGCCGAAATGCTGGAGGTAAAGAGAATCATCGACGAGGTACTTGAGATGTTAAGTCTTCTGCCTTGAGATCCACTGCGTCGACAGATAGTGAGTCGAAACCCAAAAGTACTGAATTTATTTGTTTATTTCTTGATAATTTTGCGTTCACTGTCTTGGCCGAGCAGGATATCATGCAGCCAAGATAGCCAATTCGATAGCTTCTCCTATTTTAGTCAAATAAACATTCTATTCGCTGTATTATTCGTCATAGGGAGCTCTCAACAATGACTCACAACCCTAGAACAGAATTTTGGAGATTAAAAAATAGGGAAAAACGTACTAGATTTGACTATGATCGTCAAGTGAAACTTCTGGAGCTTCTCGAGGCCAATGGCGCACCTCTCATTGGCAACATTGGTGGTACTGCCCACCGCAAAATCCTGACAGATCACATCAAGCCGGAGGCTGAAGGAAGCTGTTCCTCTGTGGAGGCGATCTCGGTATTTGCTAGCCAATTGAAACGCGGAGTTATCAATGTGGCATTGTCAATCAAACATCCCTGACGAGTCCCACCAATTCAAAAATGGAAAATGTTGAGAATAGATCAGGGGTAGTCTCGACGCCAATATAGCACAAAGTGGCATAAAAATGGCAATGTATACTTTTCTTCAGCTAGACAAGGAGATTGTTGGATATACTGAGTGGTTTCGGAGACAAAAGGTTGGCAAAAATTGTGGAAGTATTGTCTTTGGGCGTAAAGTCGTTAAGGAAGCCGGAATATCCACAATAAAGTCAGAGCCACGGTCCTGCCAGGGCCATGTAAGCTCCGATGCAGAGACAGCTGCAAGACCTGCAGTAGATATATTCACGTCGAGTCATACTGAAGAGTTGCCTTATCTGGTTCTTGGCCGTTGACCCATCAAACTATCGGTTAAGGGGGCACACTCATCTCCCACGTTTTTTCCTATAAACCTCCAGTCATCAAAATTTGCAAGCTCCTTCAATACTTCGACTCCAAGCAATAATACTGTCAAAATGGAAGTTCTGCCTATTCGCAGCGCCAACTCTCGTGTCCAAGAGGTTGATGTCGGAGGTAAGTAGCAAAAGACTCGACGCGGCCTGGCACTATCGACCTGAGCGACTCAGATGTTCACTGATGCTCGTTTTATCCCCAGAGATTCTCAGACATGAGATGGTTGTAGTAAAATCGATTATTGAAGGAAGGAAAGCCCTCCCTGCCTTGGTGACGAATCGTGAGATAGAACTTGTGGATTCACTCCAGTTCTTCGCAGCAGAAAGCATAATTGAGAACCCAGTGTCTCTAGAGGCTGGAAATAGAGACTACGAGATCTTGATCTTCAAAATAGTTCTGCATTGCTGGATATTCTGTGGAAGGTTCAATGCCTGGAGGGAGGAAGGTGAAACCATTTGGGAGGCTTTTAGGAATTTCGTGGAGGAGGATCCTTTTTATCAATCCTTGAGTACGTCAAGCCGCATGTTTATCTAATAGACAGGGATCTACTTACTATTTCAATTGCTCATGCCATTGGCTGCATGGAATTGATGCAGTACCCTATAGCTCTTAAGACATGTCATGAAGGATATCGACAGCTGACGTCTCTTTTATGTACATAGACAGTTTTATTGCTCCCCCCGAGCACCTGCAGGACTTCGTACCCCCTCCCTGGGGTGCTCATCGACCTTGGTCTAGAAGCTAGTCTGCGACCTCTTTTCAAAAGATATCATTGAGCGCAGGGTCGGAAATCGTGACGAGGGCTCGAAAAGAGAGGGGTTGTCATAGTGGTGTGCTGCGGTGACCCGTGAGTGGTCGAAGGTGCATGCATAGTTTGCTGCGTTGTAGTATTGACTGCATCATGATCGCATATTACCTGCATTGGATTGCGGATTGGGGGGAGGATGGACGGCAGAGAGGTAGTCAGAGCCTTGCCCACTGCTAACCTCAAAAAATTTTCATGTTTTGCTGGCGTTTCAAGTTTATGTTCAATCTGTCAGTTAGTGCTTCGAGGGACATTGATCTCATTAATATACTTCGATTTGGTATTCGGGTTGGACAATTACCTGTAAACAAACTTTTCAGCGCCGTAAGAAGACCTTTAATTGGGATGAACCGTCAGGGGTGGCACAGAAATCCAATATATGATTGGTGGCATTTTATAGATGAAGAATTGCCGATGAGACCTCAGCTTGCCTAGCCGATCATCGAGGCTAGGCCTTCTCCGACTGCCAATCTTGGAGTTGCTGTCCTATTGAGTGATTCGTCGCGAATCAAATGGCTCTCTATTCTTTTACCATTAGAGGTTCTAAATTGATAGTCACGATCCCAGTGACTTATCACATACATCACAAACTATTGAATACGCCACTGTCTCCGAGAGAGGACTTATGAATGATATTAATCAATCCGGCACTCCTACTTGGACTGATGAAAATTTCATAATATGGAATAGGTTTTGTCACATGTCCAGTCAAAATTTACAGCCAGCCAGCCTGAAATGATGGAAATGTCTCCTCGAAATCGAATCCCAGTGTCCCACTATCCAGATACTCTGGCCAGTCTACGAGACTTTCAATCCCTGCAGTTAAGCCTGGATTGGCAGAGGCTTCTGAGAATAGGTATTCTCAGAAGCCTCTGCCAATCCAGATTGAAAATATAGGTATGTTTTCAATCTCATCCTGGAAGCCGCATTGCCCTCCCGAGCCATGTCAGCTAGCGAACTTCTAGCGGGCCCATATTGCATGGTATTGGCCACAATTCCACTAGAAAAGGCAGAGGGCCGTCTTGTGCTGATGAATCCAGATATGATATGCACAGTCAAACTTGAGAATAGGTGTATTGACTCCCAAAATCCAAATTTGCTGTTAGCAGATCAGGTAGCTGAGAGCATCAATGATTTGGTCATGCTCTCCGCAAGCGCAAGCCTTAATGGAACTCATATACTTACCAGTCTTGTGGCACTTCGACAGGGCAAATTATATTTCAGTATTGTTTGCGGTCTTAGGCTCGAGGCTGGTTCTAGTTACGACTCTCTGATCCATACGGAGAGGCTGTCGAAGCTGGGCAATCTCACTTTCCAGCCTGCGTACATAACTTTCTGGGACTATCACTATCTTTTCTCGAGATGAAAAGATGCATGTTTTTCGGCTTGAGCGGCATTTTGTACATGGCTGTTCTACCTTCGTTGTCAACTCTCCGACTTTTTATGATGACAAGTCACGAATGGAATGTGAGACATACCACCGCTACATTTGACCTTTTGGCTCCGACAGTAGTGACATGCATTTATAGACCTTCCCTTAAACCGTCCCACTGTGACGATTGAGTGGAGAAGGTATAGAGAAAGACTCACCTTTTATGCCGGCGAAGTGGCGGAAACCCAACGGAAGGCGATTTCCCCGCAGTTCCAACTGAGTTTGTGCCCTAAAAGAACTACAACTACATACTTCAGTGGTAACTAGCTAGTAGTTGATACCAGCAGTACAGAGTAAATATTAACGAGAAAGCAAGACTGTTGAATGTATCCTTGATTTACTTACAATCTGCTCACCCTGTCTTTGAGAAAATACTATTTAGATGATTTGATCGTGTGGTAGATACCATGGATATCTCAATCTAACGTATCACAATGAGGATCTTCCTTTTCATACGAGTAGAAGTTAATAAAAATTCTAGGTATATCCTATAGCTTCCCAGGAACGAGGCGCTTGTTTCTACCTTTCCACCCATCCAATTCCCCTAAGTCACGTTGAGGCCATGGATGAGGTTCCTTGCCAGTCTTCGGAGGGATAGCCCCGAAACGCCACTTCCACAAATCCTCATATTCCCTATCCAATTTTCCTTCAAGCATGTCGACAACATGCTTCCCAGTTACAGGCATGAACTTGAATCCATGTCCGGAGCCTGCCGTGGCAATGTAGAGGTTCTTGGTATTGGGGTAAGGGCATACGCGGAAATTCACGTCTTTGGTATCTCCATCCCTGGAGAATATTAGAAGATCTTGGGTGTGAGACCGGTGTCGAAGTAGTCAGATGGGCTTGCGCGAGAAGTAAGATAAAAGCTATGTTTTTGAACATGGTGAATTCTAGAGGAGCGATAGTTGAGAATATGCAAATAGATGCTTTTGAAACTGGAAAACTTCAAACTAGTAGATATTCCAGTAAATTTGTGAGATGTACGGCTTTTAACTCCCTTCAATCCATGGTAGTCCACTTCTGCTGGATTGGGAACCGTAGCGGCCGAAACGGGGAAAGTAGGGCTAGCAGCCAAACCTTGCAGGATTCGGCAGCCTGACTGCATCATTGACATTTGGATATTCTGGATTTGAATCAAACTAGCCGAGTGATCAAAAGTCGAGTCGAGACTAATAGTGGATTGCCGCATAATATCGGCCTAAATATATTGCTTGGGCTATAGTCTGTATTGTGATCGACGATAACAGATGTTCAATGCAAATATGTACAGGAGATGTGAAACAGAACAATAATATCTAAACCCCTTTATGAAAATAAAGAGTATTGCGTGTTATTACCACTTCAATGGCCAGGGAGAAACCCTGAAGGAGGCTTCTATAAGATCGAGATTCCACAACAGCGAATCCTTGCACTATCCACATGCGCGGGTCGTCCCCACCACAGCGACACGAGCTCCTCAACAAAGATCCTGTCCGTTGCGCTCCATACATCAAGTCCCATTTCTGCCATGTCGGCGATCGTGATAGTAACAGGGTCCTCGTTACATGATCCATCATGTCCTTGCGTATCGTGGGTGTGATTGGCATGGTTTGCATTGGATCGCTGCCGGAGAAGAGGGGCTTGGTCGTCGTCGGTGTGAATGGACTGGCGTGACATAGACAGTGAAAGATTCGAGTCGTCATTTTCTGGGTCATCAAGGTAAGGCAAATCATGATATGGGTCGGTGCCATCTTCATCGCTGGATTCAGAATCGTGACGCGCAATAGCGCCGGCGAGAGTAAAGAAGATTTGGGTGGTGAGTCGACGGAAGTATGCTACCAGAGCAACTTCCTGGGGTTCTTGGCCGCCATCCTCTCCGTGGAATGAGCGGCGGTTGGTCGAGTTAGGGGCTGGATATGCCAGACTTTCCACGCTTGCCAGAAGTCGTGCGTCTTGTTCGATCTGGTGTTCCTCTTCCTCTTCAGAGAGCCCGTCGCGATGTTCGCCGGCAGAGGCCCACCAGATAAATGAGTTATAAGCAAGTCGAGTCCACGAGATAGGCTCAACGACAGGGCTCGAGGAGTATGTTGAGTCACTATCAGATTCGTGTTCGGCCCCGGGGGATATAGATCTGTCCGCAACAAAGTGTCGTAGGCCTCTGCGAAGCATCCCATAGCGGCGGGCATCTCGTTGTGTCGCCTTCAAAAGGTATGCCTTTCTGGCGCTTTCCTTTTCGCTCGAAGGGTGCATCAAGGTGATCTCAGGGAAGACTCGCTCGGCAGCATGCTGGGAGTGTGCAGCAGGAAGAGTGACCAAAACGTCGTACAGCTCTGGCTTCATGGTCAAAACAGTATCGGTTGAACAGGCAATCCAACTAGGGTCTGTTTCCGCGTCCTGGTTCGACCTTGTAGTGTCGAAGGAGGAGAGGTAAGGGATATCGTGGATGCCGATGTTAAAGAGGGGACGAGGCCGCAGAGGGGGAATATATCCGGGCGGAAGTGCCTGCAATAGGGAATTCGGGAGAGATGCTAGCAGAGACAGATCGTACACTGCAGTCTTGTTAGAGGCGTTTGCAAAGGGCACTTAGGATGTTGTTCTTACCAAAGTTGCAGGGTATATGGACAGGCGCCTCGGTCATAAAAAGAATGCGCCTACGCAGTAAAGCGGCGCGATATAAGGGGAATATCAAAGGACCGAAGCAGTCAATAAAGTTTGGAAGTGAAGAAGCTGGGTGGAAAGGCGTCAGGGCCGGCCTGAAGGTCTCCAATACCAGCGCATCACTGAAAGCACGGCCGCGCGACAGGTTCTCTGGTCTATCACCTGGTCGGAATCGCAGACTAACTGGAGAGTCGACCGGCGAGTCGGCAGCAGAAGTATCAGGGCCCCCAATATGGAATGCGTCCCAGTAATCCGACAATAGTTGTTCATTCGACATATCCGCGGCGTATTTCCTGTCAGAGCAATGGATGTGAGTTGAAAGCTTCCCCGCGGGGGATTGCGGTTGGATATCACGAACAGCGTCAGATCTCTCAATCTCGGGGCATGTCGCCAGCTTTTCCCAAGTCTTCCAGAGCTCAAGGGAACTAAGACCCCAATAGCAAACATCTTCGCATTGCGCTCGGCTTCGGCGGCGGGTTGGTTAAGGAACGAGCTGATACCAGCATACTGATCGTGGACGAAATATCTATATGAAAGTCAGGTTAGCAGCCATTACAGAAGGCACAACTTAAAACCAGGCGCGCAATTAATCACTCACACTAAGTCATCCTTCACGTTGTGTAGGCCGGAAGGCAGCGACTTATATTCGACCACGCCTTCGACGTCAACTATGAGATTGCGATGTTAGTCCAGCGCGTCGCAACGACTCCATTATGCTGGTATTCCCTGTCCACTCACCTCCCGATGTCGTTCGTTTCCATGAGACCACATATCTATCATCACATGCGCATTAACGAACCCCTCCTGACAGCTAGGGAGCTTGGGGAAGCGGGGAGTAACCCTTACCCGGTCCTGATGTCGAAACGAATGACGAACAAGGCGGCAATGCCGGGGGGAGATTCCATGGTGGAGGACAATCTATTCGATTCGAGGGCGATTGTGTAAGAAGAAAAGCCACCAGGGCGCCATTCGAGCAGAGTGGAATGAGAAGGGAGATGCAATGGGGTTGCAAGATCGGGGAATCACGGTAGCCCCGACACGAGATCACATGATGCTATTCTACTTTACCAGCTACTATTTACTATTTGCTATTTATTATTTGATGTTAGTAGTTGATACAAATAGACCAGATAAAAACATTCACATAATTCATACAGGGCAATCCATTTAGTGAATACTGACTTTATAATCATTAAACTTGAATATGAACTGAGAGGACATGGCCTGATGAGATAGATCTTCGGGAATATCATCATTACTTCCCAAGGTCCTCCTGAGGCAACTCTATAGCATTAGATGCTTAGCACTTAATATACCTATATTTAGATATGCCTGTGAAGTTTATATTATTCAAGAGAGCCCTGGGGAACCAATAGGCTAAGATGATTACACCCTCATTGTAGATGATTAAGACCTTGTACTTAATTCTACATGCATTAGTGGTTATATAGTATCTCCGAATCTTATACTTCACCGATCGGCAACTTCGATCTTATTGATATCTGGCTGGGCAATATTAGAATTTATAGTACGCACCATTATAGCTATAGAATATCAAAATCGACTGATATAGAAAGATACTCATCCTATTCGCTCAAAGTCTAGAATAAATGACATATCATTCTTGATTCCAATTGACCCACTTGCTTCTCCACCAAAGCAAAGCCGTGCAAACATCCATCCCTTCGCCAGCTTGAATGCACGGCGATAAACGATCGCTATAAATACAATTTGCTTTGAAGCCAACAGAAAAAGCCAGAGAGAAAACATCAACTCTACGTCAAAGAGCGATTACCGCATCAAGACCGGAGATGCACTCCCACCCTTACTACCCCCAAGGGGCTGCGATTGTCGGCTATTCACCCAACCAGACCTCCCTGCTCGAGTTGCTCGCCAAAGCTGGTGGAGGATGCGCGGCCCTTCTTGGATTAACGTGGGCTGTTGTCAGTTATTTGCGTCCATCCCTCCGACTGGCTGATCGGATCGCCATCCTGTGGTTTGTGCTCTGTATGTCATTCATTCAATGGGAACTGCAAAGCAAGTAATAAGGACATAGAAAGAGAAAAAGACTGATTGAATACAGCTGGATCTTTGCATTGCATTTTTGAAGGCTATTTTATGATCCATCATGGTCATATGGCTGAGGCTCAGGACTTTTTGGGTCAACTCTGGAAAGAATATGCTTTGTCCGATTCGCGATACATGACTTCGGACACTTTGGTGTTATGTATGGAGACTATGACGGTGGTGAGTGTACATTTCTGATACAATCCCTGCCCAACCAATTCATTAGTCTCGAATTCGATTACTTATTCTGTGAATCCAGCTTCTGTGGGGTCCACTCTGTTATGTCGTCGCCTATCTGGCCGCAACGCAGCACTCGCTGCGACATCCGATGCAGTTGATCGTGTGCATGAGCCATCTCTACGGGGATACTCTGTATTATGCGACTAGTCTGTTCGACGACTTTGTGAATGGAGTGCCGTACTGCCGACCCGAGCCTTATTATTTCTGGCTATATTATTTCTTTATGAATTTTATCTGGATCGTCGTTCCGGGATGTATGTATATCCAAGTACAACTACAGTTCTTATATTTGCAACAGACACGGCTAACCCTGAACAGACTACTTTATCAAGAGTATTTCCATCATGTCATCTGCTATTCGAGCTCAGCAGGTGTCAGATGAGCAACACAAGAACCAATAAGCCCCTCTTTGCGTCATGGGTGGATGTCAACTGTGGATATCAAGTTGAAGTCTCGTGGGGCAATCTCATCCCTTTGAGGGGAAGAATGCTTGTTTGGTCGAAATAGAGATAAAAGAGTATAACAGAGGATAAATTCAATATATCTTTAGTAGTAGAAATTCGTATAGAGACACACATCGCTCCGAGATAGAGAAGATACGGGCATACTGAATAGTCTCACCAAGCATGTTGGATACACCGCTATACATCAATGTGATATGCTGGCAAAGTGGACAGCCAACGCACTGCAGATGGGACCACTCGACGCGTTGTCGAACACTGCCGAGTCTTCAAGTTTTTTAGAAAGTCCTCTTTTTCTCCAAACTTGTCTCTTCTTTCTCTTCCTCTTCTTTTTCCCCTCGTCTTTTCCATTCTCGTGGTCATCAGCCACCACTAGGTCTAGCCCTCTCCCGTCCTAAACAGCCGACCACATCACGCGAACTTAGACCTGACAGAAATCTGCAGCAGACCTAATGACTCGAGTGGCTTTTTGATTCCAGGCCTTTGCCTTTTCTGCTTTTTACCGTCGCCAGCTGGTCGATCTGACGTCGATCTTTCTTGGTTTCCCCGGCAGCGCGTTTCGAGGGGGGCGCTTGGGCTTATCGGCCAGTCACCGCCTGATCGACTTGTTTACTCTCATTTTCCCCTCCAAAGAAGCAACGAAGAAGAAGGGAACAGCCTCATTTGCAGTGAAAGAAGAAGATTTACGACAAATGCAGCTGAGTCGAGATCTTTGATCGTGCAGATCATAAAAGAGCCTTGGGTCTCACCTGGTAAGTAGTCATTAATCCCAGTACATATACCCAATACTACTACATCATCATCATCCGGTGTCAACAAACACTCGGCTGCATGCATCTTCCAAAAAGGAAGATAGAGGAAGACTCGAACTCATGGAAGGATACCTGGAGGTCATTGTACTCATTTATTATTGCAGATATCGATGCCACCTCCTGCGACGCCGCGGGCGGCCAACCGTGGAGGCAATGCCAAATCCACCCCGACGAAGCCACTCGATATTGGAGTACCGCTGGGCGTCCACGATACGAACACCGTTCGCGCAAGAGTACGAAAATGGCAGCAACAAGGAGGAGGTGTAATCACGATCAATGATGGGACCTACGATGATGACGAGGAGAATGCGAAGGAGGAGAAGTCGAAGCCGAAGCCTGTCAAGACGAGGCCTGATCGCGTCGAGAAAGCGTTCAAAGACAAAGAGAAGACTGCGACAGCTCCAGTGGTGCGCAAACGAAGTCACAGTACACCCCGGAAACGAGTCATCAGTGATGAACATTGGAGGAGGAACCGATCCACGACGACGACACAAACCGGACCACGTAACCTTCCCATCCCGAAGCGCATCAATGAATACACGACGAACGAAGAGTCGGGCTCGCCGAGGACGACGAGAAAAGACTACAAAACAGATGATCCAGACAGAGGTCGAATCCCTCCTCGTTCCAAAGCCCGACGGGATACTACGACTGCGAAATCCCCAACTCGCGATGACAAACGCTCGAGCACCCGTAAAGATACCGAGTCGGTGGCGGACAGCGATGCAGAAACAGATCTACCTCGATCTACTGTCATGTCAGATATTCCCGAACGTCAGAGGAGACAATCGCCCCCTCCCGAAGATGTGGAATGGGCCAAGAGTGAAGCGGACTTCACAGAATTATCACGGAGACGAGCTCGTGGGCCGGCGAAACCACCAAAGGGGGGCATCTTTGCTCACATGCTGGACGAGTCAAGGAAGATGTTCACCCGACCAGAGGCTGAACCATCTCGACCAGCACCTCCACCAACCGGAAATCGCGGAGCGAAAATTGAAGCATGGCTGTCCGGGACTTCGGATCCATTCGTAGAGGGCGAAGAATCGAAGAGTGACATGCCGGGTCCTCTCGACATAAAGTCTGCCCGAGCGAGACGGTCTCAGAAAATTACGGATGAAATCGCCTCGAGCGTTCTCTCACGGTCCGAATTATCGGTGGAGAGTGACTCTCGCCCAAAGAGTTCTCATAGCCGGCACTCTTCTAAAGACAAGGACCGTCCATCGTCCTCAGAAAAGCCACGCAAATCTCAAGAGCGCGATGCATCGTCCAATTCCAAACGATCCAGTATAGACAAAGTCGAAAGACCCTTAGCGCTACGCATTCGAGAGGACAGAAAACTCGACAAACCTTACGAAGATAGCCTTGCGCCCTCGGAGTCCGAAATACAACCCTTCTCGGAGGGATCAGAAGTCTCTGCAAACAATGCACCTGTTCCCACCGGCCCCAAACGGCCTTTCCCTAGTACTGGGAACCATCGACTATCAACTATTGCATCCAGCGATACCCTAAGTACTGTCCCTGAAGGATCACCTGCTCCGGCCAAGGAGACATCAACAGACAAGCCCATACCGAAGACAATCGAGGAAGAAGAGGAAGCAGCAGAAGATCAGGACAAATTCGATCCCGACTCGCTTCCTCAGGTGACATCGCAACTCAAAAGGCGACTGACTACTCACAATGATTTGATGTCTGTCTTGTCAGGTCCTGGTCGCAGCAGAAGCACTCGATCCAACCGAAGCATCCGTTCTAATAAGAGCCGACTGGCTAACGCAACGATTGCCGACATAATGACCGAGCTTTCTGCGGATGAGACGAAGTACATGCGCGAGCTGAAGACCATTGTCGGTGGTGTGATCCCAGTTTTACTGACCTGCGTGCTTTCGCGGTCAGATTCAGCCATTGCCGCAGGCCTGTTCCGGCCATCAATGGACCCGAAGGACGATGTGAACTTCTCTAAACCCATCGTCAATATGGGCGTCGCGATTGAACGCTTGAAGACTTTGCATAAGCGAATTCCGCAGGACAACGCCGATGCATTGCTGACGTGGGCCCAAGGCGCCCAGAGAGTTTACCGCGAGTATTTGAAGGCCTGGAGGCTTGGCTTCAAAGACGTTATTGTCAACCTTGCTCCGTTGGAAGAAGATGAGGCCAATCAGGAGGCTGAAACGAAGAGCTTAGATGAAGGTCTGGAGCGCGACGAGAACGGCGATGTGATTGGTAGTGATGGAGAAAAAGTCGATGTCGCTTACTTGCTCAAGCGGCCCTTAGTGCGCCTCAAATACCTTCACAAAACATTCAAAGGTATAAATACTCTGCAGCCTTCGACAAAAGCAGATGAAATTGCTGCAGCTTACCAGGACCTTGTCACCGACGCACGAAAACGAGCCCGCGATGAGCGAGCAAGGCTGGAAGACGAGTCTGCGTCCAATATTGACCCAACTCGTGCACGAGATCCTATGACACTGGGCGTGCTTCAAGATATCAAGGTTGATCGGAGTCGTCGTGTCCGAGCTCGCGATTTCTTCAACTTGTCTCTGTATCATTCGAGTGGACAACTGGTAGATTGCCGAGCAGAATTACTTTATCGCGACAATACTCCAAGCAACGGGCCTGGAGGCGACTTGATGATCTGTGAGATTGATCATTCGGATCGTTGGTTGCTCTTCCCGCCAATGGACTTGCGATGTGTTTCTGCTCGCTCTGGTGACAGCAAGGGCGAGATCGTACTCATGCTCCGTAGTGCCCCTGATGCAGAGAGGTATTGGCAAGAACTCATCTCTCTTCGTATCGACGAGGTTGAGGTTGGCCTCGAATGGGTTCAGCTTCTTGGATCGGACCCAATTCCACCAACAATCTTCCGAACCCAGAGCTTCATCAGTCGTGCCAAACAGCACAAGGCTCGAAAGTCAGATATTGAATCGCCCCCGCGAGCGAACCCCAGTGATGTTGACATTCCCATTGGCGAGAAACCTTCCAGCAAACGCCGCTCTTTGACATCAAAGGAACACTATTCTGAGCCTAGTACCGTTGACTCCTACGTTAGCGAGAATAGAAGCTCTGTATATTCGACAGGTACTCGCGAAGACACCGACTACACTACTGGAGGATCTGAACTGTCTGCTAAACCCTCCCGTCCCGGTCTTCCTCTTCTGCCATCTACCGTGAGCCCGGATAAATCCTCTTCTGGGTTGAAGAGATCTAAGGCAAAGCGCATGTCACGCTATGGAGATAGCCCATCATCAGAGACACCAACTTCGTCCATTGGAGTTCCTGACAATGCTTTACCATCTCCAACGACCCAGGCTCAGCCTCAACCTCAACCGCAGCCCCAGTCGCAACCGGAGCTCCAGCCAACAACACCGCAGCAACCCGAGACGAGATTCTATGGCGGCGGAAAAGATAGCTCAAAGGATTCACGTCTACCGAAACCAAAATCTCCTCCTAAGACACCCCAGACTCCTCACGAGAGAGAATCCCCAGAAGAGTCGCCTCGAGTGTCGTCCGTGCCTTCGGCTCATCTTCCCCAGATCCCCAAGCTTCGCAGTGCCAGCAGTCAGACTCATATGTCGAGCCCGACCAACCTAGATATTGAGGAAGAAGAGGACTATCCTCCTCTTGAATCCCTACCCGATCGTGAAGAAGATCCCGAGACACCTACAAAGCAAAGACGAAAGTCTCGACGCAAGTCTAAGCACGACGATGGCCCCCCGCCGCCGCCACCTCATCGTTCACCAACCTCGAAGCCGAGCAGCAATCAGCATATTCTCAGTCCCTCGGCCGTTAAACTCAAACGTCGTGGATCATCTCCTCTGAAGCACGAATACGAACCATCTACTGCTTCCGACTACTCCGAGACCGACTCTGATGCATCTACTGTGCGACACTACTCGTACTCCTCGTCCGACTATTCGAGATCCGATTCGGAATCTGAATCCGACTATTCTTCAGAGTCGGAGGATGAGGAAAGTGAGCTTCCTAAGCCAAGAATCCACGATACTGCTACTGCAACCTCTGAGACAAGCTCTCTCTCCCCGTCTAATTCTGCATCCCAGAGTGGGTATCGTACTGTTCCCGTGCAACCTGCCAAGTCAAGCAAGGTCGTTGCCTCTCTGTTTGGTTGGTCTGATAAAGGTAGCTGGGACAGCCTTACTCCCGACGAGTGCAACATCGTCGTTAGCCCGGGCCTCATCGAAGCTTTCAAGATGACGCCTGATTCGAACTCAAGTTCGTCTGATCGATCATCGCGATCATCACGCCCACTCATTTCCATGGAACTTACACCACTCGTTCCTCTTCGACGCGGAACCGCTATCGACATCAGCATCCGGTCTCCTCCAACCGATCGATCAAAGATCACCTCAAGCAATAACATCATGTTCCGTTCACGGAACCCAGACGAGTGTGACTTGCTTTATGGTCTCATCAACCAGGCCAGAATCAACAATCCAACTTACATCGCACTTCAAAACGCCCGTGGCGGCACCTTCGACAACCCTATCCCGACTTATGAACCAGATTCCAAGTCCGGTGGAAGTTGGTTCGGCTTTCCTCGCCGCAGAAAGAGCTACCGCGCTTCTGGATCCCCTCGTTCCCTCGCCGAAGGCTCTGAGAGCAGTGTTGGAACCATGAGCTCCGCCTTCTCCGCTCTGAAGCGCTTTGGCGCCGGAAACAAAATGTTCAACATCTCCCGTTCAACGGTGACATCTCGCAGTGGCCGTGAAGGTAGCATGTACTCCGGCTCTGGAGAATCAGCCTCTAACCACTCTCCTTCTTCCGGGATCGGCCGTATAGCCGCTGCCATCAAGGGTGCAGACGGCATCGGTCTATCAAACGCCAAGATCCGCATCTACCTCCGCGAAACAGCTTCCAAATGGCGTGACATGGGCGCGGCTCGTCTCACTATTATGCCCGCTCCCCCTAAGAACCCCTCTCGTCCCGGTACAGCCGTCAGTGCTCGTAGTGAAGGTAGCGGAACACACGGTGATGGTTCCGGCCCCGGTTCCTCCCCTCCCAGCTCTGGAGCAGCGACACCGCGTCGAGACGTCGAGACTGAGAAACGCATTATTATCCGAGGCAAGACTCGTGGAGAAGTTCTCCTTGATGTTTGTCTCCCCGAAAGCTCATTTGAGCGTATTGCCCGAACCGGCATTGCTGTCTCTGTGCATGAAGAAACTGCCGGTGGCGCTGTCGCGAAACAAGGTGGTGTTACTGCTAGCTCTCAACGAATCTATATGATTCAAATGAAGAGTGAAGCCGAGGCAGCTTATACATTCGGCCTTGTTGGCAAACTCCGATACTAGGAGTGCGAAGTCTGCTAATTTTTAATTGGCGCTAGGCTGGGCTGGTTTGGATTGGACTTGTGATATCAGCATTGGGTCTGGTGCATGGTTATGGGAGGTATACTTGTCATTTTTCCCCTTTCATTTCTTTGTTCTATTTATTATTGCTTCATTGTGTGGTATGGTTTACATGAGTATCTTAGATATCTTCCTGTCGTGTCTCGACTATTTCTTTTGTACATTTAGATTTCATGTCTAGTATCTATTCAAACTTAGCAGTGCACTATATCTATTTTTTTCCCCTATCATATAATCACTTATTATTCATTCAAGCAGATCTGAAAGTCGAAACAAACGAAACAAATAATATCAAATATCTTTTCCAAGTCCTACTCCATGTACAATTCGTGCATGTCCTAGCCATATCCAACCAATCATACTCAGCCCAAACAAGCAAACACGCCCACCCATCTTTTCAGAAACCTAACAAGGATTAGCTAGCTTGGCTAAACCTATCACACAATGCAATGAACCATTAGCCTCGTTTACAAAGACTAACGCAGACGGCCCGGCGTAATCCCGCCAGTACGGCATTGGCCCCCCTCCCCAGTCCTGTACAGGATAGTCATTGCCGATTTTGGGTAAATGTATATGCTATGACCTTGTACAAAATATTGGGTGTTCAAATTTTAAGTTATGAAACATCGCATTCACTATGTATGTATGGTCTTTCGGGTGACCGACTCAACCGTGCATTAAGTTAAACGTACAGAATGATTACTACTCTTGTTGGTGGATAGTACTTACAGCCTCCTCTCATTGGTTACTCTTACGCCACTCGTTTCCTACGATTCTGGATGTAATTTTTGGTTTTATGAAGCAACTTGGACCAATTCGCTCTGAGTACCTCGCTCTTTCATCCGATTATCGGAAGAGACCGGTAGCTATGTATCATACCCACTGTTCACCGCATTCTTTTAGTCTTTTTGGAATTAATGAACTTCGCCCTCTTGTAATTGGTTTTCCCTGGGCAATAGCCCCTCTGAGTGCAAATGCCGTCTTGTTTTAGTTTGCTTTGACAAACCTTTAAGTGATTAGCAATTTTAGTGTCGGCCTCGGGCAACCTGGAAAGCCTGATTTATCCCGCATAAAAATAACCAAATACATTCCGTCGCCCACATAATGCTCCTAGGTAACTAACTAGTGAAACGGGATTGGATGCTCGAAGCAGCACGGTCGGTACGTGTAGGCCGAATGGGGCAGAAGGATGAGGGTAAACAACACCCCAACTAGGCATATCTGCTAGCTTTCTGTTGAATAGACTTGACCTCGTGTAATTGATATATGATGATGATGCCAAAGATGCTATCTAAACAAGACTATATAACAGCTCTCTTCCAAATCAGGCCAATCCTTACCTAATCCCTATGCTGGTGGGCAGGCCGATACTCCCCACTACAGTAGTTACTATGAGTGCCGCGGTGTTCACTACTTAACCTTACATGATTATAACAACCGGTGCTGGGTCCTTCCAAGACGCCGCGTATCGAGAATGGCGTCATGACCTAACGAGTACCAGTAGGTCAAGGAGCTGTATGCCATATTGCTCTGAAGGACTGCGGCTACTACTTTCGATGGCTTTTGGATCTAAAGATCGCTGGGATTGGAGTAGAAGTCGTCTGTAAAGGGAGAACTCCTACTCAATTATGAGTTAAAACTTCTTAAGCGAGTCGGTCATGTTCACTGAGTCCTCAAACATTTCTCAGAATAGTTGTGTGGTCGATATGGTTAATATGCGTGGTTTTTCTTCTTTTTTCCAGATAGAGAGCATCGGTATGGAGCTTTTGCATATTCGAGTAACTATGTATCCCTGTCTCCAACGGAGAATGCCGGCATAGGCATCGCTTATTTGCGACTGATGACTTGATATAGAAACATTGAATGAATATTTCCGAAGATCATGCTAATTCTATGCCACAATATATTCAGCATAACATCTTGTTTCCGTTTCATGATATAGTGATTGTCTCTGTTTGCGAGAAAGAGGTTGATATCAGACTCCATGTGTTACCACCTGGGTTTCTTCCTAGCTATCCTATCTGCTGTTGTTAGGGAAAGCTCAGGGGGAACGTTACCAGGTACCTCCTCGATGTGGTAGACCTCCTTGACTTGTCCTTAGGCAGTCGATGTAGCCTGCTTACCACGGATCTTTGGGTAACGCTTCGGTGGCTCTACTGAATTACTATAGCTCGGTATAATGGAAATACATGGTTAATACGAGTATTAATCGAATGATATCTCTTCCAGGGCAGCGAGGTGGGCATCTTGCCCGTTGGTCATGTTAAGCCAATACCCGACTACTGATATAGCCCAATAGGTGAACTGCTCGGACCTAGGGGCTAGATGTCCTGACAATTATATTACACGCTTTGTATCACGGGACCGGATAGAATAGGATATAGGTGATAAAGCCGTTTATCTCATCTTCTATATGACTCTCATGGGCTCAGTCATCCATCTGGCCACATTATAAAGAAGCTAATCAGATTCCCTATTCTACTCCTGAGGCTGGTCTTGATGCTGTTTCGCTCCTTCGATGCCGTGGAACCAACTCACACGATCTTTCACATAGGCCTCATTCCTTGGCTTTAGGTTCTTCTCATGTAAAGAGAAATCATCCACTGTTCCTGTTCGCATGACACTGTATCCTGGAAGTCCACTACTAACACGGTACATCAAAGAGCCACACAGGGAGCAGAAATAGTTGCTCATAGTGTTACCAGTTGCGATTGTCTTGTTTTGTGCAAAATGCGTCAGTTTGTCTTGGCCTCTCAGATGATCCATTGAGCTGTCGGCAACAATGAAGAAGGTTGAAAACATGGATGCTGTGATTTTCCGGCAATCGGTACAGTTGCAGACAAAAGTATTAACCAAACCTCCCTTTTCAGTAGTGGGCTATTGAGTGTGATTATTAGCTCATGCGTTTAGACTCCCTAGTCTGACTAGGAGTGCATGTAAACGTACGAACTCGATTGAAACAGAACCACAATAACATGTGGATGTTGCCCTACTGTCGGATATCTTGCTTCCACCAAGCGGGAAATATCCCCCAGGGCTGTTGGACATATTGTATATGAAGTGCTGGTGCTTGTTGGAATATTCGTGCAGCTGCTGAAGGATGTTTGCGCCACTGGATAAATGTGGACTACCTATCTTCAGACTGAGCTCAAATGGACTCTTCTTATATATCTTGAAGGCACGATTTGAAACAATGTGGGCCGAGGACGGAAGTTCAACTTGCCGATGCCGAAAATGTCTTGCCAATGGATAGATCACCTTTAGAGCAATTACAGTAAGAAAGGTCCCTTGACCTGCGGTGTCGTAGGGAGGAGAAGGAAGAATCGATCGGGGGTTGAATTCCACCGGTCCATCCCACCGGCCCATCCTGCCGAATCTATCTCATTGCGTGTGATATTACTCGAATTCTCTGATGTGCAGGTGACTGTGTTACTAGTCTTGATGGCCAGCTGTATTCTAGGGCACTTACGTCACTCGAGTCATCACAACGGTTGTCCTAAGCAAGGCAGGCAATACGCAAGTCAATATCTCTCTTTAGGGGCTTGTGGATGTGCCGTTTCTGCAGTTGTTTGCACTCCTATCTGTTTGCTAAATGCCACTATGTGAGAAATCACGGGACTGATCTCCTCCTATTGAGATTCGCAATTTTAGAAGTACCTAGCGTTCAAAGCCCTGGAAGTCGAACAGGGGCCAGCATAGTACAACCCAGAAAAGAGGGTCCATCGAACTACATGGAGCTAGAAATCATGACAGATCTATACCTGGAGGTTGCCCCACTCGAGGGGAAGCTTGTTGCCCGTCTCGTGTCCAATGTTGAATAATGATGTTTACTCATCCAGCCCGATGATCAACCAGTTGCCCCGGCTACCTCCTGGTAGTTGCTTAAAGTGACGAGGAACTAAGCCAGAGGCACTAGGTCTAGCCACAGTAGACCCTTGTCTCATCATCCTGAAGTCACGAGGCTGGTGCTTTTAGGATCCATGTCTAGAAATTTGCACAAGGGAGGGTCGAACCGCCTGCTTGCCTGCTGATATATTAATAAGAGGAAAAGTTACGACCCGGTCTCTGGTTCAATTACTACATTTCATGGTAAGCAAGCACCACGGTATAAATCCGAAGAATGATTACTGGTGTATCCACACGGTCATTTCGGCTTCCGGAAGACCGAAATTAGTATTTCGGAATGTTTACTTATCATAGAAAGGTAAATCCTGTAAAGCATACGTGGAAGGACTCATGCCTATAGAGCGGAATTGCGGAGCAAGGAATGGCGAGGGCCCTGGATTAAGGCGGAAGAACCCCCTGCTTGCGGGTGAACGTGCACGATTCTGTATCATACAAAATGCTTGAACCAGGTTTCTTTTGGGTACGATCGCTCATACCTTGACCATATTACCCGTGTCTTCTACTGCCTACTGCAGCTATTCCCCGAGTCACTCCTGTATGGTTACCAAATACACTCAGAATGATTCTTTGGCTTTATTTTCACACCCAAGAACTTTTGAAAACACGAGCCATTGAGATCGCATGTTGCCGACAAGGAATTTAACGGGTTTCCACATCGAGGAGACTGAACGGAGGCTCTGATCGGTCAATTGGTTCATTCCTCTGCCGATTGGGAGTGATGTGGAGCATCTGTGGGCGAAAGGAAACAAGCCAAATGCGTAGAATGGAGTCGTTGAATCGGCCGGAGAATGGTTTAAACCATCTCTCCTATCTCGGCCGTCCAATTTGACTGAAATTTCTCTTCCCCAAAGTATTGTTATGAATCGTCTAATAGCTGGAACCCGGAAGTTGGTCGTAGATCAAAAGCACGATTCTCATCCATATGACAGACAATACGGTTACCGGCGCATTGAAGCAACACGGGGTATTAGGTTAATTATTACCTGCCTGAATTCACATCATTGGACAGACAGCTTATTCCCCGGTCCAAATGAGAGGTTGATTAGTATGTACCCCGATCTCTAGTTATTTTCAACGCCTCTGGTTGGCTGCTGACCCTTCACTTTCTATAAACACCTAATATTTATATCCTGCATATATAGCATGTTACCTGCGGACTCTTGGAGATTGCATCCATCTATTATTACTATCGGTCTATGACTCATCAATTCGAAGGTTTATTGTTACCTTCTTCCACGGGCTTCAATTATTGAATATGGCTATGAGTACGAAGGGTTTCATCAGTCCGAATATGGCTCTGGATTGCCTATCAAATAAGACAGATGGTCATGAAAAAGCTACCAACGGACCCATAGAAAGGGAGCGAAGTATTACCTGCTCTACCCAGGACATAAATTCTTCCCATACAGCGGATACAAGCATAGACGGTGATTCCGTCCCAAACCCAAACCTCTATACATCTTGGCAGTTTTTGGTGGTCCTTTTTGTAAGTACTGAGGCTAAAAAATTGGAAATTTTGTTACTGACGCTACGTACTGCACCATAGTCCATTTCGCTGGGCTTTAATGCTTCCTTCCTAGGGACAATCGACAGCTGGAGCGGAGCCCAAACTCTTGTCCCGCTATCTCTGGCCGTTGACGCGGCAGAAGCAATAGTCGCACCTCTAAATATATCCGAAATTTCATCAGCCGTGAATATGACAACCATATCGTCGGGATTGAATACCATACAGATCGCATCGGGCCTAAATTTCTCACTCATTTCGTCAAGTATTGACATCAACGGCCTTATTGATTCAGGTCTGCTTGATGGGAATCTGACAGGATTCGTATCTGCTGTCAATGTCACAGAGGCTTTACATGGTCTGAACATAACAAGAATCCTACGGGGCGTGGATTTGGAAAGAGTTCTGTCGGGTATTCATCTGAAACGCCTTCTCTTAGGGCTGAACCTGGGTCATTTTTTCCCAGCCCTTCAGCATGAATTTCCCCGTGGCGTCGTTCAAATTAAGAAGGCCCTTTGGGCGTATCCCTCTTTAATTTTTGCTCAGTCAGTGAGCTCTATCTTCTTCGGAAGGCTTTCAGACTACCTTGGTCGTCGCTGGATCTTTCTTTTCGGTAACTTTGTATCATTTGTTGCATTTTTAGCCACAGCGCAAGCTAAAGAAGGTTCCACGATCGCAGGTTTGGTGAGTCATGAAAGTTCACTTGCAAATACAGAAAAGCTGATATTCGACGCAGAGCGCCCTTATAGGGATCGGTACAGGTATTCAGATCTTGGGTCCCTGGCTAGCACTCGCAGAGCTTGTCCCAATCCATCGCCGATTTACAGTAACCGCGATATGCCTGAGTCTCTTTGCACCATTGCTGGCCCTTCATGCCGCAATAGGTAAGTCTAGTTTTCTTGGATGAAAACCAGGCTAACATCTTCCGACCAGCTCATGCATTTTATACATATACGGACCAAGGATGGCGGTGGTGCTACTATCTCAATGCAATTTTCTCAGTCCTTTCATTACTCGGTTTACTGATTTCATATCATCCGCCGACGTATCGCCAATTACATTACCATCAAATTGAAGGTGGTCCCACGAAGGACTGGAAGGGGCTGTTCATATTGACCATCGCTGTCGGCCTGGTCACATATCCTCTTGGATGGGGAAAGTTGATCTGGAGTTCGTATTCTTCTCTCATTGGTTTTAATACAAGATCACTGACTTTTATGGAGGCTGGGATTCGCCCCAGGTTATCTCAGTTCTTACCACTGGCTGCGTTATGCTTGTAGGTTTCTTGATTTACGGTAAGCCCCCCGCCGAGATGACACGACACAGTTTATATACTGACGTGGTTTGAGAATACAAATTTGGTGATGACGATGCTGCTTATCCAACTTACTTGATTCGAGATTATGCGCATTTGTCTCAGGTAGCACTTGCGTCTGTGGGCTCACTTATCTTAGTGTTTGCTCCCATAGCCCAGCTTCTCGTTTTCCTTACCGTAACCCCTAGATTTGGTATGACGGGAGCATTCCAGAAGGTAGGCGGCTACTTGCATCTGTATGGGGTTCTTTGCCTCTAACCCTTTATAGCTATGGTCTGCCGGTGTGGCTGCCGGGTTTATTCTGTCTTCTATTTCCCTATTTCGACCGAGACACCTTAAATGGCATGCCGTCATAAGCACAGCTTGTGGAATGTTATTCCTCGCTGGCCTTCGCGGCTTAAGTAATGAGAGCCAGTATCCCACGTCAATGGCCCTTCTATTCATGTCCGGCATTGGCCATGGCTACGCGACTATAGTTACTAACGTGACAGGAACTATGACTACCCGTAAAAAGGATATGGGGTTTGTCGTAGGTCTGATCGCCGGCTTTCGAAGTCTGTCTTTTGCTGTTATACGTAAGCTTTTGGGTTTTTCTCTGATACACTGATATGACCTACCTGATATTAACAAATATTAGGTGCTGTTGTCTTGAGTCTCGTAGGAACCCGTCTAGAGACGTCCTCGCAGGCAGAAACTGACTTGACTCTTTCAGTATGTAGATGATTTGCGGGGCAATATCGAAGGGATTATACCTTTGGCCTTTTCAAGATCAGGATCAGCCTCGAGTATATTACAGAGCACTTTCAACGGACTCGCAGTTGCTCAACAAACCCACGACATGAGTGGCTTGCTCCGAATTCCTATCGCCCAATCATTTTTGCAATCACTATCAGAGTGCTTCTTGAAAACCTGGCACTTTATCGTGCCAATATGCTATATATATTTACTTGGAACTGTTCTTCTTAGCATCCTGAGCTCAGCCATTGATGGTTATTTATCCCATCACGTCTTCGTTCGTCTGAATCGCAACAGACTTTTCTGACTCAGAATAGATCCTGGAGATTGAGGACCCCTCGGTCATTAACCATATGTATGCGATGGAAGGGGAAGCTATAAGGAATTGATGATAGAAGAAGGACTGGCTTCACATTATGACTCCGGGTCAATGATTTCCATTGATAATAATGAATGTATATCGTGATAATTGCCGATGGTTTGGCAAACCTCGCGTTCACAACGGTACAATGCTGGCCGAAGTTAGAATATCTTCCCGTCCCTGGAACGACAGTTCAAAATGAAATGAAATATTACCATTAAACTCCTATAATCGAAGGTTCAGCACTAAATTCTAGCAATCGTCATTATTTGCCGCAATATTTCTTTAATCACCATATTTGCATTGCTTCATTTTAGTAACACATGAACTTTTCCGGTCAGTTTCGGAACTTTATTGACTATCATATTCATTTTTGACTACTACTACAGCATCTCAGTACACGCGATCCCACACAACCCCAAAAACTGTCCGCAAAAAGTCATGGATGAAGGAAAGAACTCTTTATATTTGTATGTACCTAGAAAACTGAAGATTTTAATTCGCTCCTGAAGTGACACTCCAATTTTGATACTCCAGTCTTCGACCGCTTTTAAGACGCTCCTCCCGTCGTAGCCAACATGCGTTATCCAATCTGCCAAGCTCTTGATGCACTGCGGGTGAATTCGGTCTAACATCGTCTTATCCCGTGCCTTGGTAATGCCGTCTCCCCAATAGTGCCATCTCGCCCCGAAATTCTCGAGCCAGCTCATGATAGAGTCATCTTGAGCCGCATCAGGGCCGAGGGCCCAGTTAAAAGATGCGCCGGGGTAATGCTCTGCAACAGATGCGTATGCTTCCAAGGGGATAGAGGCATGGAACGCGGGTTTGCCGGTAGCTTTAGCAAAGGTCGCAGCGATATCTCTGAAACTGACATTATCCGTCATAACTTGGAGGTCGATACTTGCAGACTCCGATGGGTTGTCAAAAATCCGAAGATTGCTGGGTTAGGGATCGGACACACAAGTTGGATTGGCCCACATGAATGACCCTACCCGTCCTGCTGCTCAATAGACACACACAACCCATCCATAAGCATATCCATGTATGACCCAGTACTGAAGAGTGTGCACTTCATACTGTGCTGTCCTAAGGCAAGAATAAATTTGCCAAGTCTTTCTTTGGAGCAGACCAAAGAGAGAAGTCGAAACCATGCCAGGAACAGCATGTTGCCAGAGACCTTTTATAGATAGGTTGTCAACGAAATACTGACCAAATCTACTGCTCTCGGAAAAGGCGAATATCTGTGGAAGGGCACTAACGCGTGAGTGGTTTTGCTCCTGAACGTTGTGGGATGGAAAAAGATATTCTACGGTCTACTCAAGAAAATGGTCGGTCTGGACAATCAGGAGACCCGGAGGGCAATTTTCCAAGAAGGTCGTGCCTCTGTGAGCCAGACGACAAATGTCTAATATGTTTCTTTATCCGCCAATCGTATGTAATGTCCTTTCTCTGTTTGTGTTTCTGGCTGTATGCAGTGAATATTTTTGTTTTCAATATTGAGGAGTATCAGTGTGTTATTTGAGAGATGAGATCTGTACCTACTGTCTATATAATTTTATTAATGTCCAAATAGGATATATAATCTAATTTATATATTAAGCTTGTATAATACTCTCTATATGAGAAGTCCTATCTCTATATCTGGGATAAAATAGATATAATCGATTCCGAATATCTTCTCATCTCAACACGAAATCGTGAGATATACAGCAAATACGACACTTATCTCTACCCCATGATGGCATCCTTGAGATTCTTGGATTGATTATAGATTTTTTGAAATATTTGTGAGAACAGTAGATTTATTTATGGAATTATAATTTATTTGGAATGTAAAAAATATAAATTGACTTTGTAAATCAATTTAATATAATTTTTCTTTGAAGCTGAAATTCGAGACAAAGGGAAATTTGGCTCCGGATAAAGAAACTGTATCTCCGTGGGTGAAGCTATGGAACCAACCCTCGCAGAAAGCAACCCAGATTCCGGTAACGAGGATCAAATTACGAAGTTCTTCCTGAAGGGCAACTGAATTCACACCTGTAGATATTTCCTTGCCTGGTTGTCTGTGCTCTGCTGTATTACGTTTGCTGGTACTTTACCAGCGGCCTCCCCACCTCCGCCGAGCATGCTGGAAGTGTCTTTCTTGTTGCGGTAAGTAACCAACTTGTCTTCCCACTTCCTTCTCTCTCTCTCCTATACTATGGATAACATCTTTCCATGTAATGTACGAGTGTCTTTACACCGCAATTGGGCAGATGATTGCCGCCTACACGCCAAACGCCGTGTTCGCGTCTCTCGTCAACCCTTTGGTGATCACCACTCTCGTGTCTGTCTGCGGTGTGATGGTTCCATATAACCAAATCGTGGCCTTCTGGCGATACTGGTAAGACCCCCCTGCATCTTCCTTGATTCAGTCGTGGAAAGTTGCTAAGGCCGGCATACTTTAGGATGTATTACCTCGACCCTTTCAACTACCTCATGAGTTCGCTGCTCGTATTCACCGCTTGGTATAAACCCGTGAACTGCAAGCCTGAGGAGCTAGCTGTGTTTGACCCGGCTCCCAATCAAACTTGTGGCGAATATCTTGGCATTTACCAGCGTGGCATGGGAGTGGGCACGAACCTTCTGAACCCGGATGATACTCTCGACTGTCGCGTTTGCCAGTATACTACTGGCGGAGATTACCTTCGCACGCTGAACTTGAATGAAGAATACTTCGGTTGGAGAAATGCGGGCATTGTTGTGGTGTTTGTGGTTGGTATCTATGGGCTGGTCTTCCTCATGATGAAACTCCGGACCAAGGCCACTAAAACAGCCAAGGATTAAGCGGATAGCAGGATTGAATTGGGAGTGAAGTCTTTTTTTTTGTCACCTGAGCTACCCAGATTGAGTCCTTCGAAAGTGTTTGGGTTTTCATTCATTTACCAACTTGGCGTTATAGACGAGTATAATATATAGATATAATACGCGTGTAGCTAATTATCAGTCGTTTTTTTTGCCTTCCCCCCCCCATTTTTCCCTTTTTCTCCAGAGCATAGATTAACCAAAAACTCCGACTGCTCTCTATTTCGTGGAAATGGTCCATGAAATTCTGATTCCTTAGTTCCACGTTCCCATATAAATAAACACAATCCTTTCCACACTTGGTTGTCCATGGGGTTTAGAGTGAAAGCTTTTCATGAAAGTAACTCAGCTAGATATCAAGTGTAATGCGATATAAATCAAGCTATCAGCTATGACCTCGACCTTTCGCCTCCACGGCTAATTATTTCACTTAGTGGGTAACAGATGCTTATAAGCAAGTAGTCGGAGTGAGTTCTGATGCGCGTGCGCAATTTCGACGTAAAGCCCGATCTGGTATGCAGGAGCTGATGGAAGAGCGCCTGAAATGGACCTATGGTACTTCGTATTCGGGCCTCAACGTCAGATTAAAGTTTCTGATTACTCGACACTGCCACGTGCTCGGGATGATTAATAATACTTAAATTGTCCTGAAATACGCCCTTACATTCATAGAGCCATCGCCACTATTTTGGAAAATAAGGCGGTAGAAAGATAAGCATCAAAAGAAAGAAGGGAAGAAGAAAGGAAAAAAGAAAGAAAGACATGTTGGGACACAAAGATGTCTCACGAAAGTGGTCGTCCCCGAGGAGACACGAATGAAATGGAATCCCTCGAGGTGAGTTAGGTCCCATAATAGGATATACGCAGTACTCATTACAAGAAGCGGCGCCGAAAGCAGCTGCGTACCGCACAGCAAGCATATCGCAAGAGGAAGGAGAATACCATCGATTCTCTGCGGAATCGTGTCCAAGAGATGGAAGACGGCATTGAGCAAATCGGCCACTCGTTTCTAGAATTTAGCAACCTGCTCTTGGAGACCAATATCCCGAAGCAAGAACCACGAGTCACACTGCTCCTCCGAGAAATGGCTCGGCAATGCGTGGTACTTGCCAAGACGGCGAGCGGCAGTGAAGGCTCTCGCCCTCCTGCTGTGTTCCCCGAAAACAATGTGAAAACGAGCTCCGAACAGAATGAAAGCCAGTCGAAGGGGCCGGGAATAGGAAATAAGAGCCCAGTGGAATCACCAAACACTCCACGATCACAGTCATATCCGTCGTTCTCGCAAGTCCAAACGGTGCTGCCAATGAGTAAGACCATGGCACCCTCAACCTCCGAAATTCCCACTGCGCAGCCTCTTTTATCATTCTCCACGCCTAATTCCATGCTCGCTAACGAATCAAATAATAAGTATTGGAGATTTTCGCAACTCTTGGTTAGAACGTGCTGTCGAAATGGATATGAACTTCTCATTCACACCCCAAACGACACAAAAGTGCAAGAAATTTTTGGGACTTTCCTTACTCCAGTAGAGCGAGACAAGTTCGTTTCATATTTTGCTAAAGGGCTTCAAGATCATAGTGGTGACATGATTAATCAAATGTCTACTGCTTTAAGCTCTCTAAAATCAGAAGAAAACAGTTTTAATCCTGCACAGTTTCCGAAGATTCGTCTAGAATATTACTCAAAAATCTCTGAAGTGAATGAGTTTATGGATGCCAATGGTGTGCAGAATATGCTCCGGGATAAGAGAATCTGTATCGAAGAGGCGCCTGCCCCCTCTGACCCCGGTGTCTACTTGAGATTCGACGTCGTTACTTTTGCTACATGTGAGTTTCTTTATATAACATTTTAGAAACCCAGCTAATATAGACTCAAAGTACTTGCCATGCAATGTGTTTGTTTTGGAAACGGCCCAGTGTTCCGAAGGCAGAACGTTGAGACTATTGTATCTCACAGTATCAGATAGTAGCTTGGCTGCATCCAATTCTCTTTTGCCCGGCTTCGAGATTAACCGATTACGGTTTTCAGATTATCAAGCTATTTTCTTTCTTTATTCTCAAGAAATGAGAAAAAAGAAATCTGAAAAGAACAAAAACACTGCTTGAAAGGCTTCGCCGCCCAATAGAAGGAGCTTATATACGTTGCATATTGGTCAACTTCTGGACAATATTATATAGCTATTCAGTGTGCTTATTTATTTCTAATAACATTTATCGTTTTTCGGCTAAATTTCCTCTGCAAAATTGGTATATTTCTCATCTTTCTAGAAGTTTAATATACTGTTTTTTGAGATATGGTTATCCGCGGGTGTAATGGACTTGAGATACAAGCCAGCACTTATTGACTAGGTGAGAGGATAATGGAAGAAGGGTAGAAGTCAGAATCAATCACTAGTAAGATACAGAGTCTTATTCTTGAAGAAGCTTCCAGCAATCAGAATTATTTGAGCGAAGTCATTCGGTCTTCTCCCCACGTGTTCTCTTCGAGGAGGAAGCGGTGTCGAACCGAGGTCGAATCATGCTGTTCTTCATTTTCAAACAGAGGGAAAGCTATACAGCGACAGCGGGAGCTTCAACCTTGTACATTATATATTGTGCCTATATCTATTGTGAAGCCAGTAACATATTTGTTCTTCAGTCCTGTTCCGGTGTAGAATCCACCGAAAGATTAACTATGGAGAAATTTTTAGAATGACGGATAGCCAGTTGCAACTGACCCCAGGCTTTTCTATCCAATGACATTAATACCACCCACACCACTTCTATTCCACGACTATTGAGCCTTTCCCTGCTCCAGATGGTTCGATCGGTATCTTGATGATGACCTGTGTAGCAAAGGCCCCTAGTGCCATTCTGTTCCTGACATATTTCTAACTTCTCTCCTTAATACCTCCAAAACATTACCGTAGATATTCCCACAATGAAGATGATATTAGTAGAAGTCATCCGGTTTTCGGGACAGTATATCTTATTTAATTATATTTGAGTGTCAGCACTGATTAGTCAAATTAAACATGATAGATGAATTCATTATCTTTACTTAACAAATGATTTTTTTTTCTAAATACAACCGCAAAGATGGAAATAGAAATTATATTCAATTGCTGGCTGAAAAGGTAAGCCAAATATTTATATACTTGACTGATACGAAAATAAATATTATTTATTCAGTCGGTTTGATTTCTTCGATTTGTATTGTTCCACTATACAGTCTAGCAAACCAGTCAAACAACAGTCATATAAACACCAAGAATAAACCTACAACTGAATTTTTAATCTCTTCAATTCCACGAATTCTTTATTCGATATAAGCAAATACCTTGTACATTATATTTATCAAGAAAATAGCTATTCAGGGACATAGTGACAGCCTTTCACATTTCCAAGAATGCCAAACATTGGAATAGTGTATATAGCCAAAATTGCCTATTTCCGATTCCGATCCTCGAATGACTGAATACTTGTGAAACAAAACAAAATCCTTATAGCAAGTCAGTATATGCTTTTAGTTATATGGTTATAGCTTCACTGGAGAAACCCTCATCAGGCTAGACAGGACAGAAAACAGACAAAAGAGATTAATCATAGGAAACATACCATTCCAATATTGTTAGTGCAGTTATTGCCTGGAATCCCTTGCGGACATTTGCAGAGACATTTCCAAAATGCGGGAGATAGTAGACCTGGGCTATAACAGCTGCCAGCCAAAGAATCATTGTAGAAATCTCAACGAAAAGTATTATAAATTGAGATTTAAGCCAAGGAGCACATATTGGGGCGAGAGCAAGAAAGGGAGTTGCAAAAGTGGATGTCCAAATGGCAATGACAAAGCCGTAAATAACGATTTCCAAGAATAAAAGTTTGCATAGTACTGCCTTAAATTAGTATATTGCATTCGACCAGAGAATTAATGAAATAGACTGACAGTATATCGAAACTCCAAAAACAGTGAGTGCCAGTAGAGCTTGGGCAACCCGGATGTATTGGTGAACTGATGTTTTGAATTTCATATTTGAAGATGACGGTTTCCGTTAGTATTGTTCTCCTTTTCAAAATAGACAGAGTGCTATTAAAAATTCTTCTCAGGCTAATAAAGCTATCATGGAGGTTTTCAGTGCCAAAAAGCCAATAATCGAGAAGGGAATAAACAAGTTATAGAAACGCTGTTTAATTGTTGATCTGGCCCTAATATATTGTTTTGTCGATTATATAACGATTTCAGAGATATTCGGCCGGTTTCTCCTATTATAGAATGAGATGAGTATTATACCCCACTCCCCAAGTCCGCTTACGCGCTTATTGGTTTTACTCGCCAGATATCATGAAGACTAATCACAAATGGATGAAAAATCATGTCCGCTTCCAGGTGTTTGAGTTGTGTCAAAGTATACGCCGAATTCGGACATAGCCTCTCCTGTTACATGATTAATTTCAGGTATATAGACATTTAATTACTGTTTCATTAGAAGCTTCCGTTACCTTATTTCGACTCCGGACTTACGGAGTATAATGATTGAAGTTCCTAGCGAAGTAATAGTATTCAATGAGGGTCGCTGTTATTGATGTCACTTTTGTTGACAGTCTGGATATACGACTAAGATCAACATCATCAGATTGTAATATCTGGAGACCGGAGTGAATCAAACTTGATAGATCCCCCCGTATTTTATTAAGAAATAGGCCATAAAGCCATTATATTGTACCTCTGTTCTCATCAATTAAACTTGAAAGTCATACACAAGATGCTGTCGCCCAACAGGGTCACAGGGTCTGCAAAGAAATCCAGATTTTGCCTGCTATGAGCAGCAGTGTCACAATATTAGTTTTCTTTCTGCTTCCTTTTGTTTTATCTGTGTTCGGGATAGTGGAAAGTGTGGTCGGGATAACACCACCCCCTGGATTGCAAGCAGAAACTTAATTAACAATCCGTCATTGATCAGATCACGATCAGTAATCTGATCAGGGTGTTCAGGACAGACTCACTGAGCAAATCAGAGTACTTTGATCAGATTCAGTAAGCGACTGGCTCGATTATCTCAGGCTGGTCAGAGGCGTGCTCAATTCTACTCAGAAAGTACAAGCGGCGAGGGGGTGAGCACTAAAACGAAAAGGGAAAGAAAAGTTGCCAGACATTATCCGGTGCATATGCACTGTGATTGTATTTTTATCCAGGCTTCTTACTCTAGTGATAATAAGCGGCGATCGCTGGTCTTTTATAGGAGGGTTTCATCTTTGAGTATATATAGAGGTATTGGTGACCCCTCATGAAGAGGAGCTCGGTTAGATTATAATTCAAACAACCTTAATATTGGGGTTTCTCTCCGAAATTCTATGATAATTTGACCTGAAGCTTTTTCCGACACTCTTCTAAGTACAAGCAGACATTGCCGACTCGGAGTCTCCTCCGGTCCCTTAGGGCTGTACCACCAGATCTAGTACAATATGATGCTGCTCGATCGTATATGGCTCGTCTTATCTGGGCTAGGGACATTTCTCATTCTACGAAGTATTTATCGAGTTTTCTTCCATCCACTACGCAAAATCCCCGGACCTAAGTTGGTAGCTATTACCAATGGCGTTGAATTCTACTATAACATTATCCGGAATGGGATGTATATCTTTGAGATTGAAAAGATGCATCAAGAATACGGTAAGTGCATGCCAAGATTAGTTCGAGTTGCTCTGATAATGCTCAAATCTTATTCTTGAACCTCCAAGCCCAAGGCCGAAGAAGCATGCACCAGGTTATTTCTATTTCTCCGTCTACTAGTTCTGTGTTCGCAGTCACTGACCTCTGGAATGATAGGTCCTATTGTCCGCATCGCGCCTAACGAAGTACATGTCATTGATCCATACTTCTACGACGAGATATATGCACCGAGCAGTCGTCGACGTGATAAAAGTAGCAGAGTTGTCCCGGCTACCGGCGTGATGGGCTCGATGATAGCAACAGTTTCACACGACCATCACCGTATTAGAAGGGCTGTTCTCAGCGAATTCTTTTCTCGAAGGTCAATCCTAAGCATGATGCCTATCATCGATAGATTCTTGGAGAAACTAGGTGATCGATTAAGTCAATTCCATGGAACCAATACACCTGTGCGTCTGGATAATGTTCTTAACGCATTCACCTCGGATATCATCACTGAATATTGCTATGGGTCTAGTTGGGGATTTTTAGAAGATGAGCATTTCCGAAGCGAGACTCGCTCTGCTCTCCTTGAAACCGCTAATACGCTCCACATTGGCGAGTTTGCGCCATGGCTTATTGCGCTTCTTCGCAAGGTTCCTGTTCATATTTTGCGTCGTCTTCAGCCGGGGAGGGCGGCTATCTTCGAGGCTATGGAGGCTGTGTACAAACAAGCGGCTTCCTCATTGAAGTATCAATCTGGAAATTCGAGAGAGGGTGAAAAGTCGTCCAATCAAGTACCGCAAAATATGTTTGATAAACTTCTTGCTTCAGATGTGCCTGCTTCAGAGCGAAGTCTTGAACGTCTTCAGGACGAGGGCCTTGTTGTTTTAGGCGCGGGTACAGAAACAGTCGCCCATACGCTCACTGTGTCTACTTTCTATCTTTGCTCGAATAAGCATATCCTGACTAGATTACGAGAAGAGTTGCGACAGGTCTTACCTACGCCGACTAGCTCGGCAAGTCTTTTGGAGTTGGAAAAACTGCCTTATCTGGTAAGTATTCTCATAATTGCTCCGAATGCCATCAAACATGGCTGAAAGAGGTATTCTATAAAACAGACAGCAGTGATATACGAAAGCCTTCGGTTAGCTTATGGCCCTGTTGTCCGTATGCCACGAGTTGCACCAACAGAAACATTACGATATGGAGAATATCTGATTCCTCCAGGTGTATGTGGACAGTCCACACTCTTTCTGAAATATGACGCTGACTTTTCAAGACCCCAATGAGTGCAACAACCTACTTCATCCATCGGGATCCGAATCTCTTCCCTAACCCGGACAAGTTCGATCCTGAAAGGTGGCTCCAAGGGAGTCGGAGCGAGGAGCTCAAGAGGTATATTGTTAATTTTACAAAAGGCAGTAGGGGATGTCTAGGCATTACGTGAGTTGTTCGAGTCCCAGATGGGATCATTCGTACTGACGATGTGTTAGTCTGGCGTACGCCGAGATTTACAAGGCCATTGCGGGACTTGTACGCCGTTTCGACTTTGAGTTGCATGATACGACGATGGAGGATATGAAGGTGGTGGGAGAAAGAGTTTTTGCCATCACCAGGCGAGGGCAGACCCAGGTATATGTGACTATATTTGATTTATCTAAGATGTAATGTCTTCGGGTTGTCAGGGCTATGAAAATCATCAATGAGGTTCTGCAAATAGAACATGTCATGGTAGTACATAGTTGTGACAAGATATTGGTGAAGCTGAAGACTCCAAGGTACAATGCCAGTGTATGCTAAGCACAAAGCAATTCGATGATGCTTCGTGAGTATCCAAGACCCATCATTTAAGAAATTCGTTTTTAAGACATCTTTCAGACACCTCAGTGTCAACTATGGAGGTCTCTCTCTCGCTTCATCACTGTGGTGGCCTGCAGGCCTACAGTTCTGCGCCACTCGTCTTCTTAAAGATATACCCAATGCGATTGCATTCGTCTTTGAGCAACGAAAGGAGAACATCATCGTCGACAGCCGCCGCAATTTCTTCATCATCAAGACCTTGGCCGAGTAACTTTGGATCTATATGCAAGTATTGTGCGAGAGATTGATGCATCTTCTCCTTCTGATTCTTGGCCCTGCGTTTCTCCTTCTTGGTTGTCCTTCGCCGGGCTGCATCACGAATGGATTGCTCTTGCTTCTCCATGTCGACCTCGGAAGCCTTGATCAAAGCAGGTATATCCAACTCGGGAAGTTCCTCATCGGATCCAATATCAGTGAGCTCTGAAATCTCTGAATCGCCGTCTGGTTTTGGTTCGGCAGGAGTGACAGTGCCCGATGATACAGTGGCTGAAATACCCTTGCCGCCACAAACACAGCCTAAGAGATCGTGAGTTTGGCAAACACTTTGTTCATCGAGACGGAAGAGGTCTCGCAGTTCTGCGGTCGAAAATTGAGAGACACTGTCTTTGTTCTCCATGACACTGTCGGCTAAACCGAGCTTGGTGACCTGGCGTTGCCAAATCTTCTCTTCTAAGCTACCTTTAAGAATCACACGGTAGATACGACAATGTTTCTTTTGTCCATCGCGATGGATGCGAGCCATCGCCTGAATATCTGTTGCAGGATTCCAATCGACATCGAAAAGAATCAGGCGACTAGCACCAATGAGGTTCAGACCCGTGCCACCTGCCTTTGCGGATAGGAGGAATGCGAAGCATGATTCGGCGGGTTGGCGATTGAAGTCGTCAACTAGTGGTTGTCGTTTTTGGGCAGGAGTACTTCCATCCAAGCGTAGAAATGGGAGACCAAGAGAAGTGAGAAGAGTAGCCAACAGATTAAGAGTAGACGTGTAGTTAGAGACCAAAACGATTTTCTCGGAGGTCTGGCTACGCATGCTATCCAGTATTTGATCCATGACCCGAACTTTGGCACTCGCTGATGGTGAGAAATGGCGCATAAGATTTGGGGGCAACGATTCTAAAAGCGCTGCAATGGTTTCATTGGGGTTTTTATCGTTGTTCTTTGCGGACAGCAACGAAGGACTGTTGCAAAGTTTCTTGAGAATAATGATCAGTTGCAAAGCACTCTCGGCATTTCCCATGGCTGTCTGAAAAATGGGCGATGCGAGGACTGCTTGGTAGATGTTGGCCTGGGCGCGAGTTGGGTTACAGAAGAGAACGTATTCGGATTTGGGGGGCAGGTATTTTGCTAGAACATCGGCGGTTCTGCGAAGGATAAATTTCGAGGTGAGTTCTCTCAATTCTTCGCTTCTAGATTCGCCTTTTTCAATGTCTTTGCTTGTTGCTTCCGGCTGTCTGCTTCGGACAATGGGTGTTTCGAATTCTCGGACGAATGATTTGAAATTTCCCAGAACTCCTGGGTTGATTAAATCGACTGCTGCGAAAAACTCTCGCAGGTCATTCTGGATAGGTGTTCCTGAGAGGATGACCCTCTTTGATGCCTCCAATGACTGGATAGCCTGTCCACTTTTGTTTTGTAGCGTTTTAAGACGGTGGCCCTCATCTGCAATGATGATATCGACTCCATGTCCATCAGCCAAGCCCTCTTGCACTGATCGCAGCTTTTCGTAGCCTACAATCATGATGCTATAAGCTTTGCCCTTGGTGAAATCTGTCAAGCGTTTCCGCTTGTCATCAAACACAAAGACACCAATACGCTCATTTCCAAGCCACTTGCGAATCTCTTTCCTCCAATTCATTATGAGAGTCACAGGGCAGACAATCAAGGCTTTCTTAACGACAGGGCCATCTCCATAAATGGGATTCTGTTTGAGTAGAGTCCACAGTAGAGTAATGGTCTGGAGCGTCTTGCCCAGTCCCATGTCATCTGCAAGAATAGCTCCCTCTCCATTGAAATCCCGCATGCCCATGACGCACTCGTAGAGAAACTTGACACCCTCTCGCTGGTGTTGGCGTAAGTTCCTTGCAAGTAGAGGATCCACAACAACATCCACTATCTGCTTTCCCTTGGGAACTGATTTTGGGCGAGGCATCACCAATGCCTCTGGCGCATTAGGATCATGCCGAGGGACTATTTTGTCTGCGCTTATCGGAATTACTGTATCCTCTAGCATGGGCTTCTTATATGCACTCATAGTAGGGGTTTTAGTTGTCACTCCAGACTCCATTGCCGACGAATTTCGCTTCAAAGGCTGGGCTTTTCCGGTAGCGATTGCGAGAGAAGATATGCGTCCTTCGGTCTTCCTAGAAGTTGGCAATGGTGTTTTCTTTGAAGACGTAGGCGGTGGTGTGGCTTTCGTGTCATCTGAGAATTTCCTTGTGGATAGAAATTGAGAGCGAGGTATTTCAGAATCGATTTCAACTTCTTTGCCTGCTACATAGAGCATCGTCCCTGGCTCCAGGCTAGATTCATACATGGCCCGTCCCATGTCTTTACCGCCGATGTCACGTAGGTAGACCATTCCCTGTCGGGTTGCAACTATCCCATCTCCATCCCATGTCTTGTTTTTCTTCGTGCTCGGCTTTCTCCTGTATAGCGACTGTGTGAGCTGCTTTTCATGTCTAGATTTGCCCAATGTTTGTGACTAACCAGAGCGCGTTGAAGAATCTCTCATAGGTTGCATCCTCCTTTGAGAAGGAGCCTGATTGTGCTTTCGCCGTCGCATCTTTGCCAACATTCTGGACTTGAAGTAAAGGCTTTCGACTAGTGAGTGTTGTAGGCCGCGTTTCACTGTGGACTGTCGCGTCGGGTTCCTGGAGACGGGGCTTTTTAGCAGTATGCGTCTCTTCGTTACCTTTCTCAACTGATGAAGTTTCCGGTTTCCTAATCAAAGGAGGTTTGAAAGGCTTGAAGACCATGGCACCGTGGGTTATCTGACGAGAGAAATCAACAAGGTGCGTGGCCGCCAGAAGACGCGAGACGCCCGACGCGGAGTCACGTGGTCAATATGTACCCCAATACAGAAAACGATCTATTGAGCTGGCAGATTCAAAAATACAATTTAGAACTGTAATTGTTTTAATTAGCTATGGGAAATCGGAATTGATGGGTGAATATTGGTGCTGGTTATCTGGAGACTGAATTATACTGGAATACGGTTGAATGATTCGTGAAAAGAACGATATTATTTGCATGAGCGCTAGATTTACTATATACAACACAGCATGTCTAACGCAATTAAGGTGGTATACAAAGAGAAGATATCACATCAGTCACATAAGGAGATATGCATTGGTCATAATGCAAGTTCATGAGAAAGGTAAGGTGTGGAGGTAGAAGTGAAACGCAGTGGTATATGAAAATAGAAAGCCTCCTTTTATGTCATCCATACATAACGAAGCAAGTCGCGAAAGAATGCGCTTATTTAGCATCCTCAAGTACATGCTTGTCAGTGATGGGAATGTTCTTCGGTCCCTCATAGGAGCCTTGTCGGATGAACCACCAGACGGCGACAAAGATCGACAGACCGCCGGTCATCAAGCTGGCGTAGTTCATATCCTGAGCGGTAGGGTTGGTGTCGAAGGGGAAGCAGAAGATAACGACGAAAGCAATGATATAGATGCATGCAAGGGAGTTGACGACGAAGCCGATAGTATTGGGCATGGAGAAGTAGCCCGGTACGAAGGAGGCGCGGCGGCTCAAGATATGGGGGAAGATCGCCATGAAGTAAGACAGACTAGACAACTGAACGAAGCATCCAACGAAAGCCTGGAAAGCGGTTGCGGATCCCAGATAGATGCAGGCAAGAACAGTGACAGTGCAACCACAGACAAGGGTAGCGTTGAAGGGGTTCTGGAATTTGTTGTTGATATGACCGAGCCAGTTGGGGAAGGGAGTCGCACGGTCACGAGAGATGGTCCACAAGGTACGACCGGCGGTGATGTAGCAACCAGTGGCTGTGATCAAAGTAGGAATAAAGGCGATGACCAGAAGGCCAACGGCACCACTGCGGGTACCAGTAGCTTGTCGGTAGATCTCAGCGAGGGGGAAGAGCGAACTGAGCGAGACATCCTCGACACTCTGGATGGCGTAGAAGATGGCGATCATGTAGCAAACACCGGTGACGAAACCAACAGCCATCTGGGCCAGCACAGCCTTGGGGATGTTGCGGCTAGGCTTAGGGATCTCCTCGGCCAAATGAGTAGAGCAGTCGGGAGTGCCGACACTGTATGCGCCGTTAAGCATTCCCATGACAAAGACAAATCCTGGTTGAGTGTAACTAGTTTGGTTATCGAAGTTTTTCCACACAGCGAAGTCCGACTGGTAAGGCTGGCCATTGACATAGGGCATCACGGCGCAGACAATGATAGTGATGAAAACACCAGACAGAATGAAGAACAGACCCATGTTTCCAATCATAGGCAAGAAGCGGTTCATGAATAGCACGATGCAGCAGCATGTCCAGGTGCAAAGCAACATGGCCAGGAAATAGTTCCAGGTCGAAGGCTCAAAGCCCGGATGCATCAGAGCATACATAGAGACGGTCTGCTGGCCCATAATCAAAGACATCGAAGCGGCACCCAAAATCCAAGCCAGACAATTCCACCAACCGGCAAAGAAACCACAAACGCGACCATAGCGACCAGCAGTAATAGTTGCCCAATGGTATACACCACTGGAAGAGGGCATACCAGATGCCAACTCAGCAATAGAAGCAGCGACGAGCCAATAGCAGACGGAGACAGCGATGCTATAGGATACAGATTAGCCAAAACAACCTTCACTTCTACAACGTCATACTTGAACGAAGTGGCGATAGGACGTACAATTCGTAGATAGTTCCGGCGAGACCACCGTTACTCAAAGCAGTGACCACACTACCACCTTGAGCAATCCAGGTGTTACCGGTGGTAACAGCGACAGCACAAATACTCAGCAAGCTGAAGTTACGTTCGAGTTCCTGCTTGTGACCGGAGGCGTTGATCATTTCACCTTGGTTGCTGTTGGTGTCCTCAGCGGCCAACTCGGCCGTGGCCTTAGTCTTCTCATCATATTCGTTCGACATGATGGCGGATCCACGGGGACTCGGCTTCCCGAGGCGATCAAGGGATAATTAATGAGTGGGATCGGTATATATGGTAAAATCCGATAGACCGGAGAAAAGAGACGGGAACCCAGGGGTGCGTTGCGTTTGCGTTCCGAACCTCACCACTGCCGTTGTACTCGATAGTACGGGGTTTGTGGGAATAAAAGGGGAGGAAGCTGAGAACTTTCGTTCTTCACCCTGGCCAAAAGAATGAAAGAATCGAAGTGAGCTGGGTTCAGAAAAGGAGCAGCCTCCCAAGGCTATATTATTTTGCGGTGGTGGAGAACCTGTACAACTCTCCCCGAAGGGGGCTCATCGGTGGTCTACTCAACCGTGAATGCATTCCTAGACTCCACCCTTTCCTGGCCACTCTAAATGACTGAAACCCCAATCTGCATCCAATGGGCGACCGCAGGGCGCCAGATGGAGTGGCCACCGGCTACAATGTGGGTCAATGCAAGGTCAATACACTGAATTCATTGGATGCTTCCAAGAGGCGAGTTGAGCCAAACTCCAACGAAACTCTGCTATCGACGGGGAGGATCGCAACGCACTTTACCTAGAAGGGGAGCTTCAGCAGAAGACATTTTTCGGCGCATCGAGTCCTCCAGTTGGCTCCTTGGCACATCATCTTCAGTTGATCCTAGGGCCTATCAACCTACCGATTACCTATTTCCGTATGGTAGTCCGTGATCCGGAGGAAAATCCCCCATGATCCCGCACGTTCTGGTTCTGGGGAGGATGTGCCGGATTTGTGGATAGGGGGATACATACGGAGTACATTGGGAGATCTCTAAATCATACATTACATTGCACAAAAGGTACATTTCGGAATACAGCTCATTATTACGTGGGACAATATGCATTCTTGCTTTAGGGCATCCGGCGCATGCCACGCATAACCATGCGACAACCATGTGGAACAACCTTTTGCCAGCCCTAATTTTCGGACTGAGTGACCTACCTATAAGCTGCTTTCTACCTGCAGGGGGGTTTTTTCTAGAAAGGAAAGAAAGTACTTGCCTTGGAAACGGAAATTGGCTCCAATCCACATGACGCTACCCAGAAGCTCAGTACTACCTTACTACGTAGACTATCGAAGCCGCCACCGAAATTCCTATAAAGTTATACGAGAGTGATCAATGTGAGACACGGCCAGCCACAGGGCTGGAAGATGCTTGGTAGTCGCACTTAATTCATTTAGGAATGATGCCTTCCAAATTAACTATGGAGGCCACTAATGGCGAGGCTCCAGCCAGTAGGACCAACAATTCTATTGTTAGATGAGATCGGATTTACGCCCGTTGCTAGTAATCTCTGCTTTGATTATACACACTCGTCGAAGAAAAATCAAATGACTAGAGCCGAATGAGAAAGACATCATCAAAGTTATAGAATAATGCTACGGCGGACTTGACTTGTTCGGGGCTTCGTTATTCTATTTCCATTACGATCACATGTTGGAATCTTGAGCAAAGAACGAATTTGAACGGCTCTGTCTGGCGAGACATAACTCCATCAAGTCCACGGATCTACGCCCAAGAAGGATCTCTCCGAGATGCAAGAACTGTGGGTTAGTCTGAGAAGCACTTGCGCAGCTACACATGTTAAATGAAGTGGATGATGCACCCACTCCTTAGAAGCTAAGCACAAGACTTCAACATTCCTGTGGCCCTGGCGCAAATTAGCCTCTGATTTCGGAGGTTCAAGGTCACATCTGGGCTCTGGATCTAGAAAGGCCTCCGATGCTTACACAGTACTATGTAGCATGGACTAGTTTTAAGTTGGGCCTAGCCTAGGGCTAAGGCAGTGCTGCATTACATCGGCCCCCAATGGCGCTCAGAATTCGATTTTGACCAACCCACCTAGTTCAGGTACACACTTCACTCGATTGACGGTAAAATCCTGGTCCGGACAATTGATTCGTCGGTACACTAGCGTTGTGACCGAATTTTGTGGTATGATCGATTCTTAAATACTGAACTAGCAGTAGCTCGTACTTTATATCCGATCTGGTCCGATCGGGTTTACAGGCTACTATACAGTATCCCAATCCTTGTTTCCTTTAATATACAGTATTATGGGATTAAGTAGCAAGCATCTTGAATGAATTAATTGACAAAGGTGACCCTCTATATGCAGATCGACTTGATCTCCCTCCCATTTGCCACGCTGAGAATCTCCCCACGTCCCACCCATACTCCCCATACGGAGTAATGATCTCCTTTGATCCACCTTGAAAATGTCTCAACAGCAAGGGCTGTTCTGAGAAAGTGGAGCACTTGCTTTGGGTTAGCGAGTCCCCATCTAAGTGGGGCCAATCGAACTCTATCAAAAGTTGTGGATACTCGAACCTCCCAGGTTGTACAGTACAGTACTCCCGCTTCAGGTAAAGCATACGGACAGCGGCCGGAAGTTTGTTACATTAAGTTCGTTTCACTGGCTTGGGCAACTCCGATTCACAGCCCTTGCGCGATCGACTTGCCCACTTGTGGACTCGCCTCCGCAGCCATCCAGGTCAAGAGTATTGAGACTTGCCTCGCATAGGAAGGCAGCTTGATGGCCAGCCTTGTCGCAGACTCTCTTTGGCTCGCTAGAGGCTATATAGTCTTTACGCTTGGATTATCGGCTTTGCGACCTACCTCTTCTAGATATTTCATTAAAAGCTTTAATCTATATACGGTCGAATTCCGCTATCGCCAAGTGCGGTGTATTCGACCCAGCTGAACTCTCTTCATCACGGCATATTGTACGGAGTGTTCTTGACGGGGCGCACCACGTAGGGTACACTGTAAATCCCCCGTAGTTGAACCTTGAGGACTAAACCCTCTGCAATATCCAAGGATAACATCCCAAATGCGGGAAGTATATGGCCAATCTTTGCGAGGAAATATGACCAAGGTGGAGTACATCGGCAGAATTTCCAGGCACAAACGCTGGTCTGCCATCTTCACTCAATCAGAGCTTTTTCCCGGAAAGTTCGTTCCAGTGGTATATTCCAAGCTCAGCCATGGAACTAGCCATCATGATTTCCTCCCCCACCAGACTTTTTGGTTGGTCCATGGCTGTCAGAGGGAGATCCTCAATTTCCAAATGCGGCGACCTATCGGAGGTCTTGTCTTGGAGTATTCGCCTCTGATAAGCCTACTTCCTCCAAGCCCATGCACCTCCGTCATGCATCTCCCCAATAATACGCCTTCACGCTGACGAACTCCTCCTCTTTTACACCCCTGTCCGAGTGATTTTCCTCGGTAGATGGAAGCGGTCCCGGAAACTCTATACCCATGCTTTAGATTGGTTAATTTTCCCTGCATTATTTTATAATAAGATGTGGGTGCTGCACTTTCTTCAAATTTCCCCTCCTTCGGCCGGTCGATCATCTAACTCTTCTCAAGGCTTCATTCTGAGACGATGTCTGGTCTAGGTGGTGACTTCGGTCGCCGCTTTGCCCGCGAAACATGGACGTTATATGGTGTCGGTGTTCTAGGCGCTGCTCTGCGATTGTGAGTTGCAACTTCTTGCGAAACCACCAATATCAAACTCTTTTCGATGATCTTGTTATAACTAACTGGTGATCTTCTTTAGCACTGCTCGTATTCGTCGATTGGGTATTCGCAATCTCCAAGCCGATGACTATATCATGGTCTTTGCTGTATTTTGGTATACCCTTCTTTGCGTCGCCCTAAATCAAGTCGCCTCGGGTGGAGGATCAAATTTGATGACAGCAGAGGACAAGGCAAACATGACGCCAGAGATTCACGCTGAACGAGAGAAGGGAAGTAAATGGGTTTTTGTGTCAGAGCACTGCTTCATTCTCTCGGTATGGAGTATGAAGGCTTGCATGCTGGTCATCTATGCTCGTATCACGGAGGGTCTACGCCAGCGCAAATGGATCAACTACATCGCCATCTACGTTGCGCTTGGGTTCGTCGCTACCGAACTGTCTCTTTTCCTCATCTGTCGCCCGATTACAAATTATTGGGCTGTGCCAACACCTAATGGTAAGACAGAACTTCAGACTTCTATAAACATCATTTGCTAATAATTTCCTCAGATCAATGTTCTACATATCAACACTATGAGATTGTTCAAGGGTGTATCTCTATATCCGCCGACATATTTATGCTTCTTGTCGCCATCCCACTCCTGGTACAAGTTCGTGTGCCTTTGAAGCAGAAGCTTATCTTGGTCATTCTCTTTGGCATGGGTATTTTTGTCATTGTTGCCGCTATCCTGACCAAGGTCTACTGTTTGGTACCCGCGCTCATCTCCTACGTCTACATGAATTGGTACTTCCGCGAAGCAACCGTCGCAATCTTGGTCACCAATCTGCCACTCATCTGGTCTCTTCTGCGGGATGTATTCCCTGCTCTCAAGAGCTGGACTGGTGGTTCAAAGAGAGGCACCGATCGATACAAGTCTGGACCTTGGACTAGCAAGGGATCCCGGCCTTACGGACCACCAAGTCAATTACGTTCCGGCGATTTCGACATGCAAAATTTCCCCCACCGCAGTACAGTTGCTACGCCGCAGAAGAATGGATCCGCGGTTTCCGACGTGAGCCTCGGAGGAGGATCGGATGAACGAGACATGAGCAGTGACGATGGCTCTGCACGCGCCCTACGCATTCGACAAGATATTACCGTCACCGTGCAACATGACTCGCGACCACCAGATTACCAGACTAGCACTGCACATGTGACTCAAGGCCACGAAGAAGTCTGATCTCAAATTCGAGCCTGATCCAACTTCTCAAAATCTACATCCATACATGGTATGATGTTGCAAAATGCGATGTATCAAATGCGCCGATCCTATGGATCTTCCAAACCAAAAGAAGAACACCTTACTTTACGAATTTCACGCAAGCTAGTGTGCGCCCGACATCCTAATTTTTGGGACTTTCATCTGTAAATATTTTCCTTGGGTCTTTCGGGCGTTCTTCGGATAACGCTACTCGGGGCGTTGGTTTGTATCAAACGGGAGGGTTTGCCGAGATCTTACTACATGTTTTATACAGTATAGACCAATATACCCATCATCGTTTTCATCAATACTAGTATATTCCAGAAATACAAAGTCGAGCTCTAGCTACTCTGCATTGTTTCTATACAAAGTCTTCCCATACATGCATGTTTTTAACGGACTAATATGCTACTACACAGGTGTGTATGTAAATACCAGCCACTAAATCAAAAACACTCAATTCCACAGATTGACTTGAAGTCCACTCGGTCCGCCGATCTCCCGGTACTTACGGTCTTGCGTCAACGACTGTTGATCTTATCGCTCTCGGGTTTAGTTCCGCTTTGGGCTTACGCTGGTTCAGGGGATGACTCTGGAGGTTGCGCCAATACCACTGGTTCCCATCTTTCAACATTGTACACTGGAAGCGAAAAGAGTGGTCGTTCTCCGATTTGCCCCAAACGTTCATCCCGGCCACCAAAAACTCCCCAAAAACAGGGACTGAAGCACGCGACATAGCCCTACATTACATGCAGCACTGACCAGAAAGAGTCCTGTATCCGGATTATCCGACAACTCCGCCATATTTTGCCCCAGACCTGATGTACTCTGTAAGTACTAATGGTTAAGTCACGATAGATTATTTGGCTCTCCAAATTGTGACCACTCGGGAATAAACACCGGTTCAGCCTGTCAACGAGCCTCGGCAGACTTGATTGACTCCACTTTATTTCTTATGGTGGTTCCAGCCCCAATCGGTGAGCGCCACTTTGAGGCATTGGCTCTCCTACATCAAGTTGTTAAATGACATTCGCTTTCATCCATGGATTTCTGTATCTTCCCCATCTATTTACCATGGTAGTCAGCCCAGGACTGTGGATATTGATTTTCCGGGTGTGCAGTTTGGGGCCGCTTCCACTTTCCAGAAAATATGTTGAGCTCGCTTGATCCGAATGGATCTTGGGAAAGGATCGTCCGGGGAGATAAACGATGTGATAAGCGGTCTGGAGAAATTTATCAATTCTTCACCGTCATCGGCCGAAACTTGGTCGATGCGAATACGTGTATATCCCCACTCTTCATACAGTATCATGTACTTCTACAAAATAATGTTCCCCCTTTTTTTTTTTACAAAGAAAGAAATCTTATAGAAATGTTCGGAGACTCCGTGTTATGTTTCAGTTAAGAGTCTTCTAGAAAAAAGAATGTCTAAAAATGCCACGCAATCGGCCTAAAATTGACTTTCAACAGAGTTTCGGCGACCCACGGCGCCAATGCGGTCCGTCGGGCGTAGACCGACTTGGATGATTTACATAGTACAGTTGGATGGTATATACGAAGTACGGAGTATACATTATTGATCATTGGTTAATGATGTACATGCGTCAGTGAACTAAGTATTTCTTTTATGCAGGGTACCGCGGTAAGGATGGGAATATGTAGTTGCTGAGCATGGTAGTTGAGATCTTGAATTACCCGACAGTCATCCATTCCGATATCGCTGGGTATATTCCCCTCATTTATTATAGGGAGTACCAAGATTAAATGGTCCACCAAATAGCAATCAACGAGCTAATTAAGCGAAAGAACAAAAACTGGTAGGATAAATTAGTTGGCTTGAACTATTCAATTCGAACCAGCCACTCGAAATGGCTGGCACACTACCACTGTATGTACGTTATAGTTAGTTGTTTCGCTTAGTAGCATTGAGCAGGGTTCATTTCATGCCCGGTTCAACTACTGTCTGGGTTATTCCGAGAAAATAGCGCAATACCATCTGTCCATTCAAAGCATTGTTTGCAGAGTTGTCCGTGCATTGAGTGGTACGGCAAGAATCCACTCTAATGCAGGTCCGTGCCTTATGCTGTGATGGTGACTACGAAAAGGCCTTTTGTGTTGTACTATGTATGATCCTTCTTATGTAGCTAACCTATTCGGCTTGAACCTTATTACAATGGTTTTGTTTTCACTTTTATTGTTCCCTTCTGGATGGTTGGGGGCCAGGAACAAACTTTTATGCTCGGACTTTGAGCTTCAAGGTGAGATGATTCCTATCCTGTTTTGGGTATCTACGCCGAGTACTACATACTGTACGAAATACAGAATGAGAGACTGCGTACCAAGTAGTGAAACCCAATCAATATTTTCTGCATGGTGAGAGCATCTAGTCCTAGTCTAGTAGGTCATAAATCATGGCTTGTAATATCTGAGCAAAAATGATGCCAAGAATCCAGAGTGTCAATGCCACCAATGTGATTGATGTTATTCTGACTGGCTGCAAAATTCTCTTTTGTACATAAGTTATATTCTATGTATATCAAGTTCTGGACGTCACATCGGGTTCATTAACAGGTCCAAACCTAACCATACAGTACACTGCCAAAGTCAACCCTGTTGAGTTTGCCCTCCACAAACTATTGAAGCTTGATTGACAATTCATCACAATTGTCTAACCATCTTCCGGAGGTAGTAACTGCTCAATCAACTTTGATACTTCAACGCGCACGGACGAGCTGTTCCTACAACAAGTAACAACAAGTTGGAACTTGTTGTTACTGGATCCCGATCCCCGAAAGGTTATTCGGGAACGCCGAGTCCACTGAATCCAGAGTTTTTCAGGTTCTCCTCCGTATGTACCCTTCAACTCTCGGAGAGCGCTTATCTTTACCAAATTGGACGAAGATATCTTACTCTTTTTCTTGAATTCTTTTGGAGTTTGAGAAAAGATCAAAGGGGGGCACAGAACGCTAGCATAGCAGTGCACTGTACTGAGGCTGGAGACCACTTTCCTACCGAGTCATTCTGCAGAGTCCACCTCCAGGGCTTGATTATCACTCGCATGGCGATCAAACCCTTCGGCAATACAGTATTTCGCACACCAGCACAATACTGTAAACCTGACTCAGGTCTCGCTTGCCACGTGGTGGACAGTGTTTGAGCGCAGATCCTACTTCAAGTGGCAGGAGGATTGATCCTGCGTGTAGATCGGCGTTGTTGTCTCAACGATCTGGAGGGGTGAATGCAAATCTAGGGCCAAACGTTTGTCCGCTTTTGTATCAAAGGACTCCGTAATCTTGACTCGTTGTATCGGTGTCTCACTAATAATCATCCAATGTCGAATGAGTCGTGCTCTCGTCGCTCCTTTCTGGGGCTGGAAAAATGCCATGTCTTCATCAGTGGAGCTAGCGGTGCGATTGGCGGCGAGGCTGTGAGAGAATTTCTAGGTTTGTCGGCCCTCTTCTTTTGCTTGCTTGATGTCAAAATTCCTATTGTCGAATGTTCCAAATCTTTGATGAGGTTTATCTTTTTTGTATTGTAGTGCACTGTTGTTATTGCGTAAATTTGACTTTTTCTATCTGGACATCAAGACCTAATCGTCAATTTTAGATCAAGGATGCCATGTCACAGCATTTGATAGTCAGCCACTCCAGCTTTCCGGCATTGATGCCGAGCGCTTCTCGAGACTCCAGCTCGTGAACGGCAATCTTGCCGACGAGAAATCCGTGATAACTGGATTCTCGAAGGCCCAGGAAAGATTTGGACCGGCAAATATCTTGGTTGTCAACTCTTCTACTGAGAATCTCACAAAAGAATGTCCGATCTGGGAACTGGACCTTGAAGATTGGAAAAAGAGCTATCAGAACAATGCCCAGGGCTCATTTCTGGCCATAAAACACTTTCTTCGGTCTTTACATGAATATCAACAGCTCTCGAGCGCACAGCTTTCAACTCTCGCTATCGTTGTCACTGAATCCGAGGCCGGGACTGGCAAAACTGGTCTCAAACATGGGTTTCTTGATAGTGTCTGCGAGGATATTCGTCAACTTAATCCTGAAGGACGGATTAATGTCGTTGCTCCAGGAATCATGGACGACGAGCAAGGTCCTACACCAACTGATGTGGCACGCACCATGACTTTCCTCGCTTCCAAGCGTGCAGCTGGACATATATCTGGACAATGCATACGTGTCGATAGAAGCAATCAGAACTCGACTGCGAAAAAAAGCCAGCTTATTAAGACTGTCTCTAAGAAAAACACCGGGGAATCTATTCCTAGGTCATTATCAAAACCGAAACGTAACAAGATTCGCGTGGCTGTCTCCATTGACTTGGATGCTGTCTCAGGCTGGCTTGGAACAAGTAAGTGCTCTCGTTATCGGGATATCCATAGCTCCGAAATTCTAACACTTCTTCGTACCTCCAGACTCTCACCCAGACAATGTTCTGGCGGATTACTCGGCTGGATTCTTCGCCGCTCGAGTCGGTGTCCCTCGACTTCTTCGCATGTTGAAGAAACTGAATCTCTCTGAGCGCTGCACTTGGTTTATCCCCGGCCATTCAGCTGAAAGCTTCCCGGAAGAAGTAAAACAAGTTGTAGCTTCAGGTTGCGAGATCGGTCTGCATGGCTATGCACACGAGGGTGCTTATCAACTCACTCCCGAACAAGAGCGTGACGTCCTTGTTCGATGCATGGAGATTGCGCAGAATCTAACTGGTAAGAAACCAGTTGGGTATCGAGCACCGCTTTATCAATTACGTGAATCGACACTTGATCTTTTGGAGGAATTTGGCTTTGAATACGGTAGGTTTCATCTCCATCTGCTTTGGCGAGAAAGATTTGTAAATGATTGTTGATTTTATAGATGCCTCTTTGACCGATCACGATTGTCATCCATTTTTCGCTCCGCGACGTCCACCTCTGCAGCCCATTGATTTCTCCAAACCTGCATCGACCTGGATGCATCCTGTTAAAGAATCGCCAACGCTACCCGACAGACGTCCTCTAGTTTGCGTGCCTTGTAATTATTACATGGAAGACATGACACCCATGCAGTTCCTCCCCCACACAGAAAACTCACAGGGTTATGTTGATGTACGTGTGATTGAAAATCTGTGGCGAGATCGATTCTTGTGGATTCGAGATAACGAGGAGGAACCCGTTTTCCCTGTTCTCATGCATCCTGATACTAGTGGCATGGCTCATGTCATTGGTATGTTGGAGCGTACTTTGAGTTGGTTGAAGGATTGGGAGCGCGAGGGTGAGGTTGAATTCTTGCAAACTGGTGAAATTGCGCGGTGGTGGAAGAATAAAATGTTGTCGAAGGAGACTTCTTAGATAAAGGATTCTAGGTAACAAATGCACTCACACCCTTCCAAGTAGAAAGAGCTGCCGTCAAGTTTTAGTAGACATTCATTCCGAAAATTGTACGGGTGAGTGTCACCTGAGGTAGAAAGCCCCTTGGCTGATGTCCTTAAGTCGCGCCGAGACTTCGACTTACCCTGAGGTGCCCGGAATCCATACTATCTCGCTCATCAACACGATAACTATTGGCATGGTATGCCCAAGGACGTCACAGGGGTTTGTCTATCAATGGCCTCCAGTCCCGGTCAAGTCATTCCATCCTAGTAATATCATAAGAAGGCATTTCATAAAACAGTAAATATCAGTCATTCTAGTCGATAGAATACAGAGATGGACAAGCTATCAGTACTGGAAGAAAGAAGTTATGGGAAGATTAAACAGGTATGTATGAGTATATACAAGAAGCTCCACTTGGACAAAGGAAATGGCATAAGGAGGGTCAGATTGATGTGCAACGCATCCCGAAACAAAAGAAGACAAATGAACGTAGGAAGCAAAGATGCATGCCGAATAGACTGACACTCAAACGCCATAGCTAGAATCGTAAGACCAAAAATCATGGTGGAAGGCTTAATGCAAAAGAGCGAACGCAGGTAAATCAGTAAGAATGAATTGCAACCGAGAAAATGCAAGGAGAGAATCATTATGCACCAGCGCCAGGGTATTTAGAAAAGACATAAACCGGCTGAACAACCAAACCACTCAAATTCATACACTGAAAGATCTCCGAGACCGAGATTTTACCGTCGGAACATGCGGACGGGAGCACTGAGGTCCCGACGTTCGTTCACGTCATTCTCGGTCCTTGAATCGGCACGCAGATTGGGAACATGCTTGGAAGGTCGACCAGGTGTCGATTTCACACTTCCAGTAGATCCCGCAGAGCGTCCAGTGGCTTCATTTGCACTCACGGAACGCTGCTTGCTGCGAGCACGGCTTCGTCGTGCTCTAATTTGGGCCAAGGCTTCTTCCCGGTTGATGGGGGTATCATGGAGACCAGCGGAGGATCCGTGAGATTCAATCTCTTCACGAAGGGGAATTCGTTTCGTCGTCAAACTTTGGGACTGGTACGGCTGCCGCTCTTGACGTCGAGAGGGTCTGGGATCGTCATTCTCAGTCGCAGAAGTGGGCTCAGACGGGGAAATGCGGTTCATACGTTGAGGAACGGGCTCCGTAGATGGTGTATAAGATTCAGGCTGTGGTACCGAGGAGGCTGTGGAAATGGCGGAATTACGCCAGTCGCGATGTGAAATGGAATGAGCATTTGAGTCCCTGATTCCAGAAGAGGCAAATGAGTCGGTCCGACGAGGTCTAACATTGTCGCGCAGCGGTGACGGGTACGTGGTAAATGTCCCTGTCTCAGGTGAAAAAGTGACCAATGGCTCTGCGGGCATGGGCATCTTCTCAGGGGGCTCGGTTGGCTCGGCCTTAATTGTCTTATTTGTGAGTGCTGGTTGCTGGCGAACTGGAGTGTGTTCGACAATGTTGTGATTGCGGGTCGGTGTAGGAGGCTCGACGCTAGGCGTGTAGCTAGAATGAGAATCATTGTGAAGAGGTTCGACATGAGCGGGCACAGGAGGAGGGACCTCGACGCGAGCGTGTGCTCGACGAGCTGCGTCTGCGTCTGCCTTGGCTTGAGCTTCTGCTTTAGCCTTGGCCTTAGCCTCAGCCTCAGCCTGGGCGTTAGCCTGAGCCCGAGCCTCTGCTTTTGCTTGAGCCTCTAGTAGAGGCTTCTGGAACTTTTCAAAGTACTCCTGGTCGTAAACATAACGGCGACCTTGGCTTTCGGCGATTCGGCAAGAACACCGCTCGAATTGACACTCAATGTTCATGAAATGCACCATTTCTTCGGCTTCGGATCTTCTACGACGCTCGAGCTCGAGCTCATCTTGCAGATCCCCTATTACTTCATTGTATGATTCAGACGAAGAGGTCTCGGCGGCGACCTGGTCGTCTCCCGCGGTGGTTGTGCATTCTGAGAGTCTTTGTCTCTTCGGAGGTGTGGCTTCAGCATCGTTGTTCTCGAGTTCCGGAGCTGGCGATCTAACCGAGCCTGCCGCGGCACGTTTTGGTCGACGGGGGGTGGTCAGGAAAGCAAGGTCGCCTTCTGCGAGCGACAATCGGCCGAAATCTTCCTTGCGGATTTCGTGCGCACGAACTTCAAGTGTATTGGAATGGTTTGAGGCCTCCATCGATCTTAATTTACCCTTGAGAACTTCAAGCTCTTCGGTGAGGCCAGCAAGAGCGTAAGCGCGTTCGAAGGCTTCTTGCTTCGCTGTATCCTTTGCCTCGCGCTCGGCCGCGACTTCATCTTTGAGAGCCTTTGCCTCAGACTTGGCATGCTTCAGCTCTTCTTGTAACTTGACCAAGGTCGACCCCGCGCGAAAAGCTTCTTTGCGGGCCTTCCTGATCTCCTTTTCAAAAATTGTGCGTTCGTGGGCTTGACGCTCTTTGGTTCCATGTAACTCTTCTAATAGAGATTCGAGTCGCTCACTGATGCGGCGTTCACGAGACTGGGCTTCCGAAAGTTCCTCTTGAACCGATTCTAAAGCAGACTCGGCCTCTTCACGACCGAGAACGGCTCTCTGTAAGGCAGCATTTTGGGCTGCTGACTGGCTCTGAGGATTGGGGCTCGCCTGACGTGAAAGATTGTTCAAGAAGGCTACTTTCGCTTGAACTTCCGAGACACCTTTAGTGTTCTTGTGGTGGAGTGATAGGAGATCCGTCGGGAGGGAGGGGGACGCGGGAATTGTTTGTTGATTCATCCGTTCTGGCGATACCGGGTGTAGGGCCTTGGTGGGACTGAGGACTGGACGCGTTGGAGAATCCATCGCGGATGCAGTCAAAAATAAATTTTCCAGGCCGATCGATATCAGAGGGTCATGAGGGCGTCGCAGGTGTTGCTCGAGAGGAAAAGCACCGTTGGCGGGCTTTTGGGGAAAGTGACGCACATTGTTTATTGCCCGTTTCGGGTAGGTCATGTGACCGTTGCTGTGGTCACCAGGTCGCCTTTCCTCTCTGGGACTAGCGTTATATCACGAGACACATAGTCACGTGCTGGTGTCGGCACCCAAAATGGACTAGCCTCGTAGGAGATTCGCGCAGTGAACTATCTGTGCGGGCATACCAGAAGCCTCAGTCGAAGCACTTGAACAGTCAATATCATTTTTGGTTGAATGGGAAGAACAGACGGGTGAATCACATAGCAATAATGCATGAGATTGTCACTCTACAGCTGGGTCAGCGGGCTAACTACTTGGCTACACATTTCTGGAATCTTCAGGTGACTTGATCATGATTTGCTGCTCGATGACGATATATTCTGATATCTCCTAATTAGGAATCATATTTCACTTACAACGAGAGTGAAGAATCACCAGTGGATCATGATGTTCATTTCAGACCTGGGTACGGAGCCGATGGCTCAGAAACATATACTCCTCGAACTGTGATCTATGACTTAAAGGGTGGATTTGGCACTTTGCGCAAATATAATGCTCTGTACGAGCTGAGTGAGGACTCGGCATCAGGACAAGGCCTCTGGTACGTCTTTTCCTCTCATGATTGTCTTCAACCAAGTAGTAGATTATTGATTTTTATTTATCTAGGGATGGTCAAGAGGTCATCCAGAAACAAGACCCAATCCCACAAAGTGAATATCAGAAAAGTCTTGATCAAGGCACTTCGGCTCCCCAACTAACGTCGGGGACGGTTCGCTACTGGTCAGACTATAACAGAGTATTCTACCATCCGCGTTCAGTTGTTCAACTCAATGAATATGAGTTAAACTCACAGGTAATGCCTTTCGAAGACTGGAATGTTGGCGAAGAACTTTTCAATGATCTCGATAAAGAGCATGATCTGTTAGATCGAGATCTGAGACCATTTGCCGAGGAGTGTGATCAGCTACGAGCTATTCAACTTTTCACAACATCAGATGACGCATGGGGCGGTTTTACTGCTCGCTATATCGACCGACTGAGAGATGAATATGGCAAGAAGAGTGTTTGGGTTTGGGCTATGGAAGATGGTACCAGGGTACAGCGGGTAAGCTAAGTTTCCGCTTGAGATGCAAAATTATGATTTCTAACCAATATCAAAGCACAAGCAGTTGAAAAAAGATACCAACAAAGCCAAATCACTTTGCTCGATCTCGCCCCAGTCAACCCTCTATGTACCTATCATCGACATTCCACAGAAGCTTCCCCGCTCGCTCCAAGTGGATCGGCACTCGGAGTGGCAAACTACAGCACTCCTAAGCTCAGCCTTGGAGACGGTGACATTGCCATCTAGGTTGCGTCCTTATCATGACTTTGAAGCTTCGCTTGCCGGGGACGACGGAAGGCACCCCATCTTTGAGCTCCAATCAACTCTCAATCCTGAGAATAGTAATTCCGGTGGCAACGATGATGAATCACCGAAAGCGAGAACTGACTTTGACATCGACTTCTCATACGATGGTGAACAAGGAAAGACGCCAAGTATCTTTAACCAGGTTCAGGTACTGCGCGGAGATGACGCCGGGCAATCCACAGAGCCGGTCGACGGCGACATCGGACGTGTACGCAAATTGCGCTTGTATAATTCGGAGCCCATGCTGCAAAGGTAAGATCATAGTAACAATAACCTGTTGTCCTCCTTCTCTTTTGGGTATTAATCAAGGCTGTCTTAGCTATCGGACTCCGCTGCATTTGCCCATTCTTGACAGTTTCCCCCATGGAATGTATTCGAAATCCTCATCTGGTGCTGGGGTGAGTGTCTTAGCCGCATTGACCGCTTCCACTAGGACGGCGGACAAAATCAGGGCAATTGAAGGTACAGCTGCACGAATGCTATCGGTGGATGAACGGGAAAACCTGGTCAATGGACTGGGTGAGATCCGGGAAAGTTATGAGACAGGTTGGAGCAGTGGGTCCGAAGACGAGGATGACTAGCAAGCTTTGATTTGAACATTGTCCTCGTTAGCATCTCTTCCGTCATCTCCAGAAAGAAGAGAAATTCTCTCTCGTGGGCGATGACCGCAGACCCCCGACGAGGTTGGGTCCAGGCCCTTTTGCGTTAGACCGCAGGCGAGCCCTTTTCCGGATACTCCAAAATTAGCGCAGTCAATTCCACTTATAAGCGGAATTTATGATTCTGGAAGGGCGTCCCCAGGTTCTCGCGGATACTCCGCCTGATCAAAGCCCTTGAAGTCACGATACGAAGTCTCACAACGCCTCCCACGTTTGTTCGTAGTCTGACCTTTGAAAATAGGGAGTACTGTAGAAAATGTGGTCCGCCATTATCACTGTTGCTATAATCGAAATTGGCGGACTTTCAATTGTCCTTCAATATGTATTACCATAATGGACACGGCTGATTCATTTCGAGTGTGGCGCAACGTCTTCGAAGGATGGAAGTCAGGCTGAGTGAGACGGTGCTCTTGGTTTCCCTGGGAAACAATTGAATCTCTCGCAATAATTCCATTTCCATTTTTTCCGGAGGCTGACGATCTAATCCCCCGGAAATCGGTACACCGTTGAATTCAATCTTGCCGTTTGGGCATCTTACGGTAATTAGCCAGTCCCTTCAAAATTTTTGATGCGGGGGTCGAGGAGCTTCAGGCCAAT